>Ga0302324_100000298_pt1 | contig 133065 bp, 121 predicted proteins | sample Palsa_T0_1_FD_201949 | JGI IMG/M metagenome (GOLD analysis project Ga0302324, IMG submission 201949) | Peat permafrost microbial communities from Stordalen Mire near Abisko, Sweden - Palsa_T0_1 | ecosystem: Environmental > Terrestrial > Soil > Palsa > Peat permafrost | place: Sweden: Abisko... | reverse complement strand
TGGAGTGGACCCCAAAACTGAGACATGGAAAATGGTGACAGTTCTCGAGAGGAGAACGCATGTCACAACAGAAGCAGGTTGAGTACGCGATGGAGTTGAAGTTAGCGGCCGTACGGCGGGTGCGGGCGGGAGAAAGCGTAAGGGCGGTGGCGGAAGAACTGGGGATTCGACGCAAGCGGCTGTATGTGTGGAAAGACCGCTACGCGGAGTTGGGCGAGGCCGGACTGAGTCGGCGGCGGGGAGGAAGGCCGCGGCGAGAAGCTGTGGAAGCGGGAAGCAACGCGGAAGCGAAACTGGGCCGTGGGGAGTTGCTGGCGGCGCGGAAGCGGATTGCGGAGTTGGAACGCAAGGTAGGGCAGCAGGAACTGGAACTGGATTTTTTCGGCGAAGCCTTGCGGCGCATGAAAGTGGACGGGAAGCGATCTGCACGTTGATTGCGGAACGGGCCGGGCAAGGCGGCCTTACGGTGGAACGAATGTGCGAGTTGAGTGGCGTGAGCCGCGCGGGATTCTATCGGCAGTGGGAAGCGTCGGAGCCGCGGCAGGCGGACACAGCGGTGCGCGATGCGGTGCAACAGGTAGCGGTGGAGAAGCGGTTCTACGGCTATCGGCGGGTGCAGCGGGAGTTGCGGCAACGCGGGCACTGGGTGAACGCCAAGCGGGTGCTGCGCTTGATGCGGGAGGATAATCTGCTGTGTCTGCGCACTCGGCGCTTTGTGCCGGCGGCGACCGACTCGCGGCATGGTTGGCGAATCTGGCCGAATCTGGCGCGCGGTCTGGTGACCCGCCACCTCAATGAACTCTGGGTGGCCGACATCACCTACGTGCGGCTGCAGGAGGAGTTCGTGTACGTGGCTGTGGTGCTGGACGCGCACTCCCGCCGCGTGATCGGTTGGGCGGTTGCCCGACATCTGGGTGCGAGCCTGGCGGTAGAAGCTTTGCGCATGGCTCTGACCGAACGGCAACCTGGGCCGGGCTGGATTCATCACTCCGATCGCGGCATTCAGTACGCTTGCGCCGACTACCTTACGCTGCTGGCCGAGTATGGGGCGCAACCCAGCATGAGCCGAGTGGGCAATCCCTACGACAATGCCAAGGCCGAGTCTTTTATGAAGACGCTTAAAGAAGAGCAAGTGCGCAGCCACCAGTGGCGCCATCTGAACGAACTGCGCGCCGACCTGGCGAAGTTTTTTCAGATCACCTACAACCACGAGCGGCTGCATTCCGCTCTGGGCTATCAAACCCCGGCCGCCTTTGAACAGCAGATCTCAATCTAGCCGAGAGTTGGGCTTCTACAAAGCTGAGTGGGGCGAGGGGGCTGACCGCCCCCTCGCCCCACACCCCACTCCCCCGGTTTACAATCTCTCTAACAACACAAACTGTCCCCAATTTCTGTGTCTCACACGAAGGGTGCACTCCACCAGCCTGTTCTTCAGTCTGTCGGCATACCAGCAAATCTGTTTTGCTGAACGCGAAAACACGGTGGTATTGCCGAAATCGGGAAAGCTCGAATTGTGACGCATCTGGTCGACAATCTTGAATTCCGAGTATCCCAATTGCTGCAGGAGAACGAGCCATTGAAGGTCTTCGGCTTCGAGAGAAATGTATTGCGGCAAGTGCGTACGCGGCAGGTGTTTCAAGCAGTAAGGCTCGGCTCCTTCGATGTCGATTTTTAGGTAGTGGGGAATCCCGAATTTTTCCAGAATTGCGTCAAAGGTCACGCACTCAACTTCGATTGGGTGACACTTCAGTCCATTTCTCCCAGCCCTTGTTGCATCAAACGAACTAAATACATCTCGTTCGTCGCAAATCCAGAATGGGATACTTCGTGGTTGATCTACAATCCCGACACACTCGATGACGAGTCTGCGGTCGGATATCTCTCGCCGAAACCGCTCCCGCGCTCTCCGCACAAGACTAGGATTTGCCTCGATGGCAACTACGTCGTAGCCCTTGGACAAGTAGTACGCACAATCATCGCCATTATTCATTCCGAGGTCAAAGATAAGCCGAGACTTGCTGTAGGCTACTTCGTCTTGCCATCGATCTTTCCTGGGCGTTTGCACATACGGCATAGGCATGGCGGGCTCCGGGTGGAAATAGCCGTGACATGATCCTTCCAATCACAAGCTTTGTCAAGCGTTGAGGCGTGCCGTTCGAGGGATTGCGGGGGAATGGCTTATCTCTTTTGCCAGTGTGCCGGACAGTCGTCGCAGTCAATGAGCGAAATAGCGATTGCACCTCTTGCAGCTTAAGGCCGCCTGCGCTGCGAAGCTTCTCAACTGTTGTAACCAGGCCATTACACGTTTTGACTCTGGTCATTGAGTGTAAAGTATTACGTCAACAAGTGGTGTAGTTTCCGGCAGCCGACGATCAGCGGTCTGGATCACGCTGCTCGCCACATACCAAAGTAACCCGATGCTCTCACCCCGTCCTGCCGAAGGTTAAATGGAGTCAGATCAGGAAACGTTCCGGCACCTGCTTCGGCAGTGAATTCAGGAGAGTATCTGTGCTGAAAGGCGGAATCAGGACTCGCATCGATTGCGCGCTACTCATCCTGGCGCTTGTTCCAGCCTCCAGTCGGGCGCAGACGGCCAGTCCCAGCGACCAGGAAACCATTACCCAACTGGTAGAGCAGATCAAGCAGTTGCAGCAGCAAGACCATGATCTGCTGGAGCGGATTAAGATTCTGGAGTCCAAGCAACTGCCTGCTTCACCCGCGGCCGAAGTCGGCCCCTCACCATCGCAGTCTGCAGAACAAACCGCGCCACCACCGACGCCGGAGGCCCTGCCGCACGAGTGGCATGACGTGCACGGCATTCGTTGGCGCGGCTTTGGTGAAGTCGACTACCAGGTTCTCAACCAGCGCAAGCCGGAATTGGGAACGGGCGGGTTCGTCCCGGGTTCGCAGGGGAACTTCTATACAAACGAGTTTGGTCTATTCCTCACTTCAAGACTTACGGACAAAGCCAGCGTGCTCTCTGAGATTATTTTCGAGGAAGGCGACGCCCAGAGCTACAGCGTCGATCTGCGACGGATGTTGCTCAAGTACGACTGGAACGACCACCTGAAATTTTCCTTTGGCCGTTACCAGACCAACATCGGGTATTACAACTGGGCGTTCCGCAGCGCCGCCTGGCTGCAAACAACAGCAGATCGGCCGCTGGTGATGCAATACGCCAGCGATGGCGGGTTGCTTCCCACGCAGGCAATTGGGGTTTCCGTGACTGGCGCGATTCCCTCGGGAAAGCTGGGGCTGAACTACATTGCTGAATACGGCTCCTCTGACACCATTCGGCCTGAACTCAACGGGAGCGGTCAGGTGACCGATGAGAACAATGGCAACCACGTGAACGCTGGTTTCTTCCTTCGTCCGGACGCCGTTCCCGGGCTGCAAATCGGAGCTTCTTATTACCACGACCAGATCAGCCATAACGACCTGCTTTCCGGCGCTCCGACTCCTCTGCTTCCGGGTGTTCTCGGACCGTCTACGAGGTACGGCCAGACGATCGTCAACGCCTACGTGGTCTACGTGGCGCATGGCATTGAATTTCTGAACGAGGGGTTCCTGATCCGGCAAACCGTTATCGGTGGTTCGCTCCACTTCGACCAACCAGCGTTCTATTCGCAGTTCTCCAAGCAACTGGGGCGGCTGCGGCCGTTTTTCCGCTATCAGTATGTGAACGCGAACTCTAACAGCAACGCGATCCTCGACGACGTCGGCTTGCGCTATGGTCCTTCTTTCGGCGCTCGCTTCGACTTGAATAACTACATTGCCTTTAAGGCTCAGTTGGACCACACCGCGCGCGCCGGCGAGCCAGACCTGAATGGCCTGCAATTGCAGTTCGCGTTTACTTTTTGAGGCGGGAGCGAGCATGGGAGTCAAGTCGATAACAAATCTGCTTCTCCTGGGACTGGCTGTTCTCTCCCTGGTCTCCAGAGGGACGGCCCAAGCCGAAGACATCGCGGTAGTAGTCAGCTCCAACAATCCAGCCACTAATCTCAGCCCCGGAGACCTGCGGAAGATATTCGCGGGTGAGAAACGCTCATGGCCGGGTGGCCAGCCCATCCAACTCGTCACGCGCGGTTCGGGATGCCCTGAACGCGTAGTCTTGCTGAAGCTTCTCGGGATGTCGGAAGGAGAATACAAAATGTATTGGACAGCGCAGGTGTTCCGTGGTGAGGCCGATGCCGAACCTCTGATCGTCCCCTCCGTCGGCATGCAAAAAGAGGCCTTGCGTCTCTTTCCCTGGGCCATCAGCTTGGTGAATGTCGGGGACGTTAAGTCTGGAATGAAAGTTATCAAAATCGACGGCCGGATGCCGGGCGCGTCCGGATACCCACTCCACTGAATATCGCAGAGCGTGAATCTGTCTTCCATCTACCCCGCCTAGCAGAGCACCCATCTCTCCCTATTTGCGCCAACGCTTGCAAAAAAGTTCCTCAACTGTCGCAAACAGGCGATCTCACTCATTGAGAAATTGCCGCCGCAGCCGAGTTCCCGACCTCCAGTCTTATCCTCTAGCTTTCAATCACAGTGCGGTTTCTTGATCGCGAGCTCTGCCTGTTCTTCGGTGGTGGGCAGACTGAGAATCTGTCCGCCGCCGAATCCGTTCGGCGATGAGTCAGCGCTCAACAGCAGACGCGCCGACAATGCTATGTTTTGACATGCTATGCATGCATATGCAAGAATAGCATGCATGAGCAAGAACACAGCGCCTGAAGCGAGCACGGGTTCGGATGCGGTTCGTCGCCACGCCTATGAGAAATACATTTCTGCGGCGCGGCGGCGAAAAGAGAAGACCGTGGCCATTAACGTGGGGGAAGTGCACCGCGCCTTGGCGCTTAACAACCGGGTGCCGCTGGTGTGCGCGGCTCTCGCGTCCAAGAAATTTCTGACAGAGAGCCACCTCCGGCTGATCTCGAAAACCGGCCCACCCTCCGGCCAGAGCACGACAGTCACGTACACATACGAATTCGTCGACTCACATCCTAGACCGGACCGGCAAGCCGCGTGGGATCGTCTTCGGGGAGCTCTGAAAGACGTATTCGCCGAATATGGCGGTGGCGAGGCCTACCTGCGTGCTGAACGGGCGTCTTTCCGCGACGCAGACGACCAAAAATGAGCCGCATCTATTGGGACTCGATGCTGTTCATTTATTGGCTGGACAACAATCCTCTTTTCGCGAAGAGGGTTGCATCTATTTATTCGCGAATGGAGCAGCGACAGGACACACTTATAACCAGCGCCGTTACTTTTGGCGAGGTTCTGGCGGGCGCCTACCGGAAAGCCCCTTTGTCAAAGGGCGAAGACGTTCGCACGACATTGTTGAGCGTAGTGTCTGAAGTAGTACCGTTCACTCTCGAAACCGCAGACGCTTATGCCCGAATCCGTGGGAGCACGAACATAGCCTCGCCGGATGCCATCCATCTCGCCTGCGCGGCGATCGCAGGTACCGACTTGTTCTTAACTAACGACCAAAAGTTAGTCGGCAAAGTAATCCCCGGGATCCAGTTCATCGCCGGGCTGGACTCAAACATTCTTTGACGCGGCTTTCGGCGCGAGCATCGTTTCCAGCTTCACTTTTACCTCAGGCCACTCTGAATCCAGAATGCTGAAGTAGACGGAGTCGCGCATGCGGCCGGTCCAGGTGAGGACGTGGCGGCGTAAGGTTCCTTCTTCTTTGGCGCCGATGCGCAGGATGGCGTTGCGCGATTTCTGGTTCAGCGCGTCTGTCTTCAGTTCGACGCGGAAGCAGTTCCAGACTTCGAAGGCATGCCGCAACATCAGATATTTGGCTTCGGTGTTGACAGCGGTTCGCTGCCAGGCGGGTGCGATCCAGGTGGAACCGATCTCCACGCGGCGATTCACACGGTCGATGTTCATGAAGCGAGTGCTGCCGATCACTTTGCCCGAACTGCGCTCGACAGTCGCAAACACGATTGACTCGCCGCGTTCTTGCTCGCTAAAGGCCTTCTCCACGAGACGCTGAAAATCCTCCCGCGTCTTCATGCGGTAAGGGATCCATTGAAAAATGTCGTCGAGATCGTTTTTTGTGGCCTCCCAGAAGCTCTCGGCGTGCTCGCGGCGAATCGGTTCGAGGTGGACGACAGAACCTTGCAGCGTGAACGGTGTAGCGATATTCAGAGGAGCAGCGAGCGTACTCATCCTGGATTCCCTTTCGTGAACACTTCCATTATCTTGCATCCTGCGCCGGATTGCGGCATCTCAACTACGACGCCATCTGTAGAATGAAGCGTTGACCTGCGATGATCTCACTCGTCCAACACATCGTAAACAGGCAGTGTCAGGAGTGTTGCCGGTGAAATCGCAGTGTTTGCCCTTTGCCCAGATCCCGCACACCACGCGCCTTTTCATCGACCTTCTCGCGTATTCTCCCAGCGTTCGTCCCTTTTATCCGCATGCTCCTTACTTTACCGAATGGATGAAAACGGAGGCCTCCGCGGTGCGGTACGATCCAGTTCGGTGCGAGCGCGTGAGTGCAATCCTTGAACGCCAGAACAAATCCTGGGATGCTTCGCCGCAGACTTTCGCCAACATCAATCGATTGCGCGGCGGGGCGACTGCGATTGTAACCGGACAACAAGTCGGCCTGTTCGGCGGCCCCATGTTTGCAATTTACAAGGCTCTGACGGCGGTCAAATTAGCGGAGCAAGCGGCTGCGGCGGGCATTGATGCGGTTCCGGTTTTCTGGCTTGCCACTTACGATCACGATCTGGCGGAGGTCAATCACGTTTCGATCCCCGGGCCCGACGGCGTTCTGCGCACGCTCATAACTTCGAGCCACGGCATTGCGGGCGCGCCAGTAAGCAATGTGAGCCTGGGCGAAGAGATTCTGCCGGTCGTGGAGGAAGCTGCAGGTCTGCTGGGAGATTCCGAGGTTACGCAATTTCTGCGCGAGTCGTATCGGCCTGCGGAGACCCTAGGCAGTGCGTTTGCCCGCTTCTATGCGCGCCTGTTTAGTCAGTGGGGCGTAATTCTTTTAGATGCATCGGACGCGGAGTTGCATCGCGTCGCGGCACCGATGTATCGAGCGGCAGTCGAGCGAGCGTCCGAAATTGATGATGCGTTGCTGGCTCGCGGACGCGCTCTCGAAGCCGCCGGCTATCACCAACAGGTGAAAGTTACCGCCTCTTCTGTTCTCGTGTTCACGCTGCAAAATGAGGCGCGCACTCCGATTCAACGGCGTGCGAACGATAGTACTTCGGAATTTGTTATCGCGAGTGAAACGGCTGCGGAGAAATTGTCGTTGGCCGAGTTGCTGGATCGCATCGATAATGCGCCGGAGAATTTCAGTCCCAATGTGCTCCTGCGGCCGGTGGTGCAGGACTACCTGCTACCTACGTTGGCCTACACCGGTGGGGCGGCAGAGGCGGCGTATTTTGCGCAAGTGGGAGTTGTCTGCGAAACGATGCAGCGGCGCCAGACGCCGATCGTCCCGCGTTTTTCGGCAACTTTGGTTGAGCCCAAGGTTCAGCGCTGGCTGCGGCAGTATGACATTGGCGTGGTGGATGCATTTCAGGGGCTCGATGCACTGCGCAAGATGCTTGCCGCGCGCACTCTGCCGGCGGATTTGCAGGCGGCTTTCGAACGAGCGAACAAGTCGGTGGTAGAGTCTTTTTCCGGATTGCAGGAAGCGCTGGGCAAACTCGATCCCACGCTGGTCGAAGCCAGCCAGACGGGCGTTTCAAAAATACAGTACCAGCTTGATCGACTCCGCGAACGCGCTACGGCTGCCGAATTGCGCCGCAGCGAAGTGGTCAGCCGTCACGCCGATGGCCTCAGCAGTTCTCTCTATCCCGAAAACGCGTTGCAGGAGCGGGGCGTGGCCGGAGCGTACTTTGTGGCTCGTCACGGCACCGAACTTTTGAAGGACATTTACGACGCCGTGCGCGTGGACTGCCTCGACCATCAGGTTCTGGAGTTAGGTGAGTAATCGAAACGATCTCGCGTTTAGTGGCTCTCGCTCGTAGCCAGGTACGTTCCCAGCCCAATCATGATAGCGCCGGTCACGGTTCTCTGCCTGCGGCGGAATGCTTGGGGGAAGATTTTAGCCCGAGCCTACTGCTGCAGCCAGGTTTCGAGTTGCTGCAGCGATGCTACGCGCGGCAGATCGCGGTCACGGTAGGCTCCGGCCACATCGAGCAGAACCGCCTGCATTCCGGCATTACGGGCTCCCACATAGTCCACGGAGTACACATCGCCCACGTACAGGCTTTCATCGGCGCGGGCGTTCATGGTCCCGAGCGCCGCTTCAAAAATCTCACGATGGGGTTTTTCGACTCCAACGATGCCTGAATCCGTGATGTTCTCGAAGCAATCGGCGACACCGCAGCGGGAAAGCACGCGATCGATCCTGCCGTCGGCGTTGGAAATTACGGCGATGCGGAACTTCGCGCCGATGCGGTCGAGAGCCTCGCGCGTTCCGGGCAGGATTTGGTCCCAGTTGGCCGAGTTCTGCGCATTCTGCACCAACTCCCGCAGTACAGTATCGCGGCCGCCGCCGTTCTCGCCGAGCTCCGTCAGCAGGGAGCTATGGAATCTAAACCAGAAGCCGTCATCGATCCGGCCGGTCTGCATGGCTTGGTCAAATTCTGTTTTTGTTTTGCGCTCCAGAGCCTGCCAGTGTTCGAGCGTGGGATGGCGGTCGCTTGCGATGGGCGCCAGCATCTTAGCCCGGTTGGGGAAGAGAAGCGTATTGCCGACATCGAAGAAGATGACGCGCCGGTCAGTCATGCATCCATGGTACTGAAGCGTGGCGACATTCTGAAAAGGCTACGCCGAGAACATCACCCAGGCGAGTACTGACCCGCATGTTTCTTCGCCTTCGAACCTGAAGCCTTGCTCCGCCGAAGCGTGACCGGGACAGGGAAAAAATGTAATATCCATCAGTCAGGCAGTCTGCACGTTTTTTGGACGTAAGTCGGCATGCTATGGCTCTTGGTTCAACAACCAGGCTGATCTCCAGTTTCACGCGCAGCGTGAGTGCCGCTCTCTCGCTTCACAGCCTGTTGCGTGCCCAATCCGCGTTGGTTGCCGCGCTGGTGCTGTTGCAACGCCTTTCCAGCCGCCGGAACGATATTTACAACATTCTCTGGGCAGTCGTTTTTGGTTTCGCCACGCTGAACATCCTGAGCCTGGCGGCACGGCGCTTCGAGCCTAACCGCCGCGGCCTTACCTTTGGAGAGTTGATGGCGGTGCTCATTGTCCTGCTTTCGATCTTCCTGCTGGGATGGGAATTGCTGAGCGTCTTCCACATCTTTCCGATCCAACTTCACCGCTGAGCGTTCTCCCGTCTTTTGCGGTATGATTCGCCAAATGGGTAAGAATCCCCCCAATTTCGAAGTTACTTGCCCCTGCTGCAGCGCGCTGCTGAAAGTGGATACGGAAACTCGCGCGGTAATCGCCCACACCGCTGCGGTAAAGCCCAGAATGTTTGCCGACATGGAGGATGCGGCCCGGGCCATGAAGGAGCAGGATACGCGCCGCGAATCCATCTTCCGGCAGTCGGTCGAGGCGCAGAAGCATGCTTCCGAGCTTCTGGAAAAAAAGTTTCAGGAGGCCGTGAAGAAGGCCAAAGAGAGTCCTGATACAGGCAAGCCCATCCGCGATTTCGATCTGGACTAAGAAGCAGTGGCCAGTGATCGGTGGTCAGTGAGGTTGCATCGCATTCTTATCTTACTTCGATGTTAAAAGCAGCCTCTGGGACCGGGGCATCGCCGGGCCATCACGATTGAAACCCACTGGCCACTGATCTCTGGCCACTGATCTCGGGCCACTGGCCACTTACGTTATGGAGATTCATCCGCTTCTTCTTGGTCACCGCGGCGCGCGTGCCGAAAAGGCAATTCCAGAGAACACGCTGCCGTCCTTTGATCTCGCACTCGCTCAGGGATGCGATGGTTTTGAATTCGACGCGCGCCTGTCGGTGGACGATCAAGCGGTGATATGCCACGACGCCAGCATTCGCAGCCTCGAGATTGCGCACTCCTCAGCTCAGCAGTTGGCTCTTCCGCTTCTGCGGGAAGTGTTGGCTCGCTATCGGAAAACCGCTTTCCTCGATATCGAACTGAAAGTTGCCGGTCTCGAAAAAATCATCCTGGACTTGCTTCGCGACCACACCCCCATCCGCGGCTATGTGGTCTCTTCGTTTCTCCCTGAAGTGCTGCAAACGCTTCATGAAGCAAATGCAACGATTCCGCTCGGGCTGATTTGCGAAACGCGAGCGCAGTTCAAAATCTGGCCCGAGTTGCCTCTCGAGTATGTAATTCCACACTACACGCTGGTTCGGCAGAGTGTCGTCGCCAAGATTAAAGCTGCAGGCAAGAAGATATTAGTATGGACTGTGAATGTTCCCGTCGACATGAAGCGCTTTTCAGGCTGGGGCGTTAACGGTATTATTTCCGATCACCCCAAGCGCCTGGCGCGCGCTCTCGGTCACAAATCGAGTGCCGGCAAGAAAAGACTCCCAAGAAATATCCGCGTTCCTTAAATCCGTTTCGCGGCATCCCCCGTACATCTCCCAGAGCGGCTCCTAAACCCGCCTGTGGAGGAAATCATGAAGCTGTCAACAATCCGGCCTGCACTGCTTGCGGCCGTGGCCCTAACCGCGGCAACCGCGTCCGCGCAAACTCTCAAACCCAACCAGACTCTCGGTTTTGGCGACAGTAAGCAGCTCGTGTTCACTTATACCCAGAACTTTGACTGCATCGACCAGCCTTACGACGACCTGAACTTCAACGGCATCATTGCTGCTAACGACCCGAGCGAGTTGCAAACGCCGATTTGTCAGGCTGGATTTAATCCCACGATCAACCCGCCGGGACAGATCGGCAGTCCTTATGAGACGACCGAACCAATCTATGTGCTGGTTCCATTGTTTTCCGTGGACAACGATCAGAACCCGAACGACGCGATCTCCTGCAACAACGTCGTCACTGGAACTCTGTGCGGCCCCGCTCTTGGCACCGAGCTGATTACATTGTTTGGCGCAGTGCCCGAGGCGTTCAAAGCCACGCCTCTGGTTTACACGCAATGTCCGGAACCGGGCTCGGCTCCGGGAACCTGCACCATGCATGCTTCCAGACTTGATCTCGCGCCGGTACTGGCCGACCTAGGTTTCACCGGCCCGCCCACCGCGAACGTGTTCGTGCCTACGCCTAACCACAGTCACGTGCTGATCGACCGCGATATTAACCTGCCAGCGATCTGGTGGCAGGTCATCCCCGTTTTGGTCACGAGCCAGAGCGACTGGCCAACAAAAGATGGCAGCAGCGGCATCATCTCGGCGAGAGCGGTGAAGGCCGCCGAGGCTGCGGGAGACGCCATCATCGCTCCCTCGAACTTCTTCCTGTTCTTCAGTTCGTACACTGCCGGCAGCCACTCGATGGCCAACATGAAGTAAGGCGGCTGGTATTCCCACGCCGGGTTGGGGGATCCGGCGCTGGAAATGTGCCTGGCAGTGGCGGGCTCGATTCCGGTTCAGATGACGGGATCGAGCCTGCGTTGTTTGCCGTCGGAAAACTTACAATCTTACGTTCCGGTTCCACTGAGGCCGACCTGCTGTGGACTGCTCAGGGCGTTGTCGGTGATGGTTAGCGTCCCGCTCTCCGGGCCGATGAGAGTGGGCGTGTACACGACGTTGATCGTGCAGGAAGCATTGACGGCTACACTGGAACCGCAGTTGTTGGTCTGCGAAAAATCTCCGCTGGCGGCAATGCTGCCGATAGTGAGCCCCGCCGCTCCTGTATTGGTCAGGGTCACGCTTTGCGAAGCACTCGAAGTTCCTACCGGCTGATTGGGAAAACTCAGGCTGGTCGGCGCTAAAACTACCAGGGGTTCGGCAATGCCGGTTCCATTCATGGTCGCGCTGGCCGGACTTGTGGCCGGATCCGAATCAAAAATCAGCAAGGGTCCGTTCCGGCTTCCCGCCGCAGCCGGCGAAAAAGTAACGGTAATTTTGCAGCTTTTTCCCGCGGCCAGGCTCGAGCCACAGGTGTTCGTCTGCGAGTAGTCCGGATAATTGTGGTAGGCGCCATCCTGAATGAGGATGTTCGTGATTCCCAGGGTGGAGGCGCTCTTGTTGGTAAAGGTGATGGTCTGCGGCGGACTGGCCGCTCCCATCTCGATTGAGCCGAAATTCAGAACGCCCGGCGCGACCACAACGTCTTTGCCGATTCCAGTCAGATTCAAGACTTGGGGCGAGGAGCCGTCGCTGTCCAGGATGGTGACGGCCCCGTACCGGACGCCCGTGGTGGTCGGCGCGAACGAAACCGTGATGGTGCAGCTGGCTCCCGCTGCGACGTTGCTGCCGCAAGTGTTGGACTGGCTGTAGTCGCCGCTCGCCACAATGCTGGATATATTCAGCGCGTTGCTTCCCGCGTTGCTCAGCGTGGAAGTCAGTTTCACCGTCGAGCTGGCTCCGACCTGCGTCTCAGCGAAAGTGAGCAGCGGCGGTGAAAGGGTGACCTCCGTTCCGGTTCCCGTGAGTTCGGTTACCTGCGGGCTCCCCGCTCCAGTGTCGGTGACGGTGAGTGTGCCGGTTTGAGTTCCAGTGGCGGTCGGGGTGAATGTCAGGTTGATCGCGCAGCCGGCAGTGCCGGGAGCCAGCTTGGCCGGACAGCTATTGGACTGGCTAAAAGGACCACTGACCGCGACGCTGGAGACCGTCATGGTTTTCGTTCCCCAATTGCTGACTTGGACGTTATAGCCGGCGCTGGTGTTGCCGACCTGTTGCGGTGGGAACGTCAACTGCGCGGGCGAAACTACCGGACACTGCCGCTGGCTCAGAATCAGCGGCGGTAGCGGCGGCTGGCTGAAATTGAAGCTATCGGTTAGATCGTTGGCGTCCGAGTCGCGATCGGTGAGAAAAGGCAGCCCAAAATCCTCTTCCACAGTCTTCAGCAAGGACGAGAACTCGTAGGTGGTATGCGAAATGTATCCCGGCTTGGCGTAGGGCGAGATGATGATCATCGGAACCCGCGCCCCCAATCCAAAAATATCAAGTATGGGCGGGTCCACGTGATCGTAAAAGCCGCCGTAGTCGTCCCAAGCCAGCACGATCGCGGTGGAGTTCCACTGCGGCCCCTGCATCACGGCATTGATCATGCCGACCGTCCAATTTTCTCCGTAGCAGGTGCTTCTGCCTTTTGGATGTTCGCTGTCGACGGAGGGCGGCGTCAGCCAACTCATGGCGGGGAGATTTCCGCTGCCGGCGTCGCTGAGGAACTGCGTGCTCGAAACCACATTGTTCCACAGGGAAGTGTTGTAGATGCTATCGATCGTATTCAGGATCGACCACTCGGCCCCGGCCGTTCCCGGAAGCGCGGCATAGTATTTCCAGGTCAATCCCGCGTTCTGCATACTGTTCGCCAGAGTCGAAAAATCAAAGCAGGGAAACACGGCGCTCGTATAACCCTGGCTGTTCAGCATGGTTACGGTCGTTCCCGGCGGCGAGTTGCATCCTACGGCAAAGTCGGAGTTGGGATTGGAAATCACGCCTCCCGACTGTGCCGCGACCGTGTACAAATGGTTGGGCATGCTGTCGCTGTGGATGGAACTGAAAGCTTCGTCGGCCAGCGTGAACGTGCTCGCGTAGGTCCAATAATTGGGAATGTCCTGCTGCCACAATTGTGTCAGGCACAGGTAATCCCCGTTCACATTGCATCCCGTGGGCACATCGAACTTGTCCATCCGTCCATAGTCGATGCTTTGGTTGGCGTTATCCCATGCGTGCGGCAAGTCCCGCGGCATGTAGTCCGGCGTGTGGCCCAGCGGCACAACTTCTCCGGTCGAGATCGTGCCGGTAGTGGCGCCATACGCGCCAGGAAACGTGCCGAAGTAAGTGTCGAAGGTGCGATTTTCTTTGATGACAAAAACCCAGTGCTGAATCTGGCTGAGATCCTGAGAGTGCGCATTCTGTCCCCCGAGCACCGATAGAAGACTGAGACACGTCGCAATCGGCAATAGGAAGCGCCTGCTCATGGATTGAGCTCCTTGTTTTTTCTTTTCCCTCTGCTGGAGGAGTAAGGCTTACCAACAACTGTCGGTCGACGGGGGCGACCAATTAGCCAGAGGTCGAACTGGCGAGAAATGTTATCACGCTGGTTGCATCGCGCAACCGAAATTTATCGATGCAAGCGTTTACGTTGGAGCGAGTTGCAAGATCCTGCATATTGACGCTGGTTTGTTGCACAGAGGACAATCGTGGCTCTTGCCAGGAGGGGTCTAATGACGAAGCGAATGGTGTGCGTTGTCCTTTTATTTTGCGCGGCGGGGATTTCAGCCAATGCGCAGATTTTCAATAGTCTCGCTAGCTTCGATGTGACCAACGGCTCCGGACCCTATGCGTCTCTTGTTCAAGGCTTCGACGGAAACCTTTACGGGACAACTTTGGGCGGTGGGAGCAACGGCTACGGGACGATCTTTCAGATCTCCTCGGACGGCGCGCTCACGATACTGCACAGTTTCGACACGTCGGAAGGCTACACTCCGCAAGGGGCGCTGGCGCTGGCGAACAACGGCGAGCTCTATGGAACAACGTATCAGGGAGGGCCCAGCGACGACGGGACGATTTTCCAGATCGCTCCGGGCGGTGAACTGACTACTCTCTACAGCTTTTGCTCGCAACCGGGCTGCGTTGACGGCTCAAGACCCTATTCTGGGCTGATCCAAGCTGCCGACGGGACTTACTATGGAACAACTTACTTCGGCGGGGCGAACGACTATGGCACCGTCTTCAGAATCACCTCTGCAGGAAGCCTCACGACGCTATACAGTTTCTGCTCACAGCAGGGCTGTGCCGACGGAGTTTACCCGGCTGCGCGGCTAATACAGGCTAGGAACGGGAATTTCTACGGCACAACCGCAGGCGGCGGGTCCGGAAGCAACGAACCCGGGACTGTGTTCAAAATCAGCCCGGAGGGTAACTTGACCACACTCTATACGTTTTGTGCCCAGCTTGGGTGCGCGGACGGTACCGAGCCCCTCGCGGGACTAATTCAAGGTACCGATGGCAATTTCTTTGGTACGACGTATATGGGCGGCGGCGCCGGCGACGGAACGGTTTTCGAAATCACTCCTGGGGGTCATCTGACTACGCTCCACAGCTTTTGCTTAGATGGCAATTGCTTAGACGGTGCCAATCCTGTCGCAGGATTGGTGCAGGCGACCAACGGCATCCTCTACGGGGCTACTCAGCTCCGCGGCACCGGCCACAACGGCACGATCTTCGAAATGACGCCGGGGGGCAATCTGACTACGATCTACAGCTTCTGCGCTGAACCGAACTGCGCGGACGGTTCCACGCCGTACTCAACTCCGGTGCAGGCTACTGACGGCATCCTATACGGAACCACCTTCATAGGAGGGACTAGCAACGAAGGCACCGTCTACAGCCTCTCGGCTGGCCTCGACCCGTTTGTGGAGACGTTGCCCGGGCTCTCAAGAGTCGACAGACGCGTCATCATCCTCGGCAACAATCTCACGGGCTCAACCGCCGTCAGCTTCAACGGCACCGCGGCAACGTTTACCGTCGTCTCAGACACGGAGATCACAGCGACCGTTCCCGCTGGCGCGACCACGGGATTCGTGACAGTAGCCACGCCGGGCGGTACGCTCACGAGCAACAAGAAATTCGGGGTGGTTCCGTAAAGGCTGCAGTATGCGAAGGAGGATTCTAATGACGAAGCGAATTGGTGCCTTGAGGTTTGCACTATTGCTGTCCGCAGTGGTTGGGGTCGCGTTCACAGGCAGCTCTTCCGCCCAATACAATCTCAAAACTCTGTACGCCTTCGGCGGCTCCGATGATGGATTCTTTCCGAACGGCGGTCTCGTGTTCGATAGCGCGGGTAATCTCTACGGCACCACGGCAGACGGCGGGAACCGTGGTTCCGGGTATTGCTTACTCAGCAAAGAGCCAAACTGCGGCACGGTGTTCGAGCTAACGCCTACTTCAGAGGGTCGCTGGACAGAGACCATCCTTTACACCTTTGCCGGTTTCGACGATGGTGCTACACCACATGCGGGTGTAATTTTCGATACGAAGGGCAATCTTTATGGAACAACCAGCGACGGCGGCGGTCGTACTGCGGAATGTCCTTACGTTTGCGGGACTGTCTTTCAGCTCGTGCCCGGTTTAAATGGCTGGAATGAGAGTTTGATTCATGCCTTCGCCGGAACGCCAGATGGATTCGATCCCGCAGCTGGCCTAGTTTTGGGCGGAGATGGCAACCTCTACGGCACAACGAGATTAGGTGGCGCCTACGGTGGAGGCACAGTATTCAAACTCGCGAATAGTTCGGATTCGTGGACCGAAGAAGTTCTCCACAGCTTCAGCGGGCGCGACGGCGGTAACCCCGTAGCTGGACTGATATTGGATAGCTCGGGCAATCTCTACGGCACCACTCTTGTTGGAGGAAGCTACAACTTCGGTACTGTCTTCGAACTGGTGCGCGACGGTGGCGGCTGGACAGAACATTCTCTTCACGACTTTACTGGAGGCAGCGATGGCGGCTGGCCGAATTCGAGTCTGACGTTTGATACAGACGGAAACCTCTTTGGAACAGCCGAGATTGGCGGCATCATTTCTGATTGTTCAGTGCCGTGGAATGGCTGCGGCGTTGTTTTTGAATTGACACCAAACGTGTCAGGAACTTGGAACGATACTCTGCTCTACAGCTTCTTGGGTGGTAATGATGCTGCCTATCGTCTTGGCAACGTAATTTTCGACGCCCAAGGAAACCTCTACGGCGCTGCTGCAGGAGGCGCCCCTGCAGACGGCGGAACAATATTCAAGCTTGCTCCTGGCGCCTCAGGCTGGACTGAAAGTATTATTCAGAATTTCAACTCCGGGAACAATGGAGAGGGACCCAACGGCAATCTGCTATTAGACAGCTCCGGTAATTTATACGGGACGACCCAGCTCTACCCGACCGTATCGTGCTGTGGGTCGGTTTTTGAGTTGACGCCGGAGTCGAAGAAGTAATCATCAGCCATAGCTGCGACCGATGTTTTTGGCCCGGCGCAGCTGCGCAGCATAAGCGGCGCGCACAGGGCTCCGGGCGGTTGAAAAGGTATTTAATCCGCCGCGGCCTCAAACGCCGCTGCATTCCGTCCCACCCGCCGCAGGAACGCCGCGCGTTCCATCTCAAACGCTTCCAGGTTCGCTCCCATGGTGTGCTCGTCCCAGCCGAGCACTGCGCCAATGCGCAGCGCGGCTTCGCGGCTGCACGATTCCGACCAGCACGCGCCCAGCGCCACCGGCACGCGGCGCAGCAGAACGTCACCCAGGGTTACGGCAAACTCGCGGCGGTAAGCCTCCACCACTTCGGCGATCACGTGCGAGGTGTGCGGGCAGATCGGCGCCCGCAGCTCCGAGCTCACGAGAGCCATGCGTGCGATATCGGCGGCGCGTTTGCCGTGCCACTCCAGCATGCCGCGCGCCGATTCCTCGCTCACCGCTCCAATCCGCGCGACCTCCAGAACCGCCTCGTCCAGCAAGGGATCGAGTGCAGGTCCCGGCCCCACCGCCATTGCGCCGGGCTCGCCCGCGGTCAATCCAATCTTCCGGGCACACTCCCGAGCCAACGACGCAGCGGTCGTTAACTTGCCGCCGATCACGGAAAGCATGTGGGTCGCGCCATCGTCAGCATGGTCGTGCAGAATGTGTTTCCGCGTAACGGCCGAAGGACGATTGTCCGGAGAATAAGGCAGCGGCCGGACTCCGGCAAAAGCATGCTTCACACTCTGCGCTGAGATCTTTGCCTTGGGAAACAACTGCGCCAGCGACTGCACAAGGTAGTTGATTTCCTCTGCCGACGGAACCGTTTTCGCGGGGTCGCCGCTGTCGGCCACTTCCGTGGTTCCCACCAGAACTTGATCGTTCCATGGCAGCACAAAGATGGGGCGTCCATCTACCGCCTCAGTGTATAGAGCCGCGCTCGGCGACCCGGAAAACCTCGGCAGAACAATGTGCGAGCCGCGCACGCCGCCGAGCATCGGCTTCTGGGTGCGAATCGAAGACCGCTGGCAAACGCGATCCGCCCACGGCCCGCTGCAGTTGATGACCCAGGTCGCGTCCACGCGCTGGTCGCGCCCGGTGATTTGGTCGCGCAGCAGCACGCCCCGGACCCGGCCATGAGCCACGTCAACCGCCAGCGCTTCCGTGTGGTTGCGAACGATCGCTCCGGCCTCCACCGCTTCCATCAGCCATTCCACCACCAGCCGTTCGGGAAACTCGCATTGCGCATCTTCATAATTGAAGAACGACCAGCGGTGTCCCGCGTCGAGCGCCCGCTCCAGCCGCTTCAATTCCATTTCCGTGGCGCCCGCGCTCGCCGGCTTTCCCGCCATGCGGTGGTAGAGCCACAATCCGGTGCGCACTTTCAGCGCGCTGCGCTGACTCTTCTCGTTCAGCAGCAACAGGAAGTGCATGGGATGCACCAGATGAGACCGCTCCCGCAGCAGCTTTTCCCGCTCGCGCAGAGATTCCCGCACCAGATCCAGTTCACCATGCTCCAGGTAGCGCAGACCGCCGTGGATGATGCGTGTCGACCGGCTGGTGACTCCGGAAGCGAAGTCATTCTGTTCCACCAGCAACGTATGCTTTCCCGCGCGCGCGCACAGCCGCGCCACAGCCACGCCGTTGATACCCCCGCCGATCACCACCACTTGAAAGTGCTGATCTTCCAGGGATGTTCGTGGATTGACCGCTAACACCATAATTATCAATCAGATGCAGAAGTTCCGGGAAGGGATTCGAGATCCCGAAGCCGGGTTTGCTTACACTACGACCCTTAGAGTGTGCATCGCCTCCGTCGGTCGGAGAAGGTAACCTTGGTACCGCAGAATTCGTGGACCAAAACACGCACCGCTTCGTCCTAACGTTCCGAAATGGGAGTGTAAGACAAAACCGGCTGGCTGTGCGAGAGCAGACGGGCCGGTATGCGCAACTGTTGTGCGTTGCTCCCACTGCGAGGGGTCGTTTAGAGTGGATGCCAATGTCTACGACCGGCGAACGTTTCGAACGCGCAGTCGCGATTATGGAGCGCTTGCGGGCTCCGGGGGGTTGCCCCTGGGATCGCGAGCAAACCTTCGATTCCATCAAGCCTTACACGCTGGAAGAAACCTACGAAGTGCTGGAAGCGATCGATAATCGCGCTTGGGATGAACTTTCCGGCGAACTCGGCGACCTGCTGCTGCAGGTGCTTTTCTATTCGGAGATGGCGAAAGAGCAGGGAACGTTTTCCATCGATGACGTTCTCGACCGGCTCTCGCGCAAGCTCGTGGACCGGCATCCTCATGTATTCGGCGATGCAAAAGCGGACACCTCGGCCGATGTAAAGCGCAACTGGGAGGCATTGAAAGTCGAAGAACGAAAGAAGCGGTCGAGCGCGGCCGCGGACTCGGCAGAAGGCGCTGGGGCAGGGAAGGCTTCGCCATCGATTCTAGCCGGCATCTCTTCGTCCATGCCGTCGTTGCTGGAAGCCCACAAGCTCAGTTCGCGCGCGGCGCAGGTTGGGTTCGACTGGCCTGATATGGAAGGTTTGTTCGCGAAACTCGGCGAAGAGACTGCTGAACTGCGCGAGCATTTGTGGGAATTTCCCGTGCCTGGTCCGCGACCTGAAGGCCGTGGCGTTGCCGGCTCCGGCCGCCAGACCGTTCCCGAAGATCTGCGGATTCGCCTGGAAGAAGAAGTGGGCGACCTCTTTTTCGTGCTGGTTAACATCGCGCGCTACTTGTCGCTCGATCCCGAATCGGCCCTGCGTAAGACCAATCGCAAGTTCCGCCGCCGCTTTCAGTGGATGGAGCAGCGCCTGCACGAGCGCGGGACCACGCTCGAAAGTGCTTCGATGGATGAACTCGAACCGCTCTGGCAACAGGCCAAGCAGCAGGAGAAGCCGTGAGCGCGATCGTGATCCGCCGCTGTCAGGGACGTGATGAGCTTCGTGCGTGCGTCGCACTGCAAAAAGAGATCTGGAATTTCAGCGATGCGGAGCTGGTTCCGTTGCGCATGTTCGTCGTGGCCGAGAAGGTCGGCGGGCAGGTGATGGGCGCTTTCGACGGTGGCGAGATGGTAGGCTTCGCTCTCTCGGTACCGGGCACGCGGTCGGGCCACATCTATCTTCACTCGCACATGCTGGCCGTGCGCAAGGATCATCGCAACGGCGGACTGGGCCGCCGCCTGAAGTTGCTGCAGCGCGAGGACGCGCTCGCGCGCGGCATCGAACTCATCGAGTGGACCTTCGATCCCCTCGAAATCAAGAACGCCTATCTGAATATCGAAAAGCTGGGAGCGATTGCGCGCCGTTACAACATCAATCAATACGGAATCACGTCGTCGCCGCTGCAGGGGGGCCTTCCCAGCGACCGCCTCATCGCCGAGTGGTGGCTGAAATCGAAGCGCGTGGAAGCTTTGTTGGCAACAGGAAAGAACCCGGTGTTCACCCAACAAGCTGCCATCGAAGTTCCGGCGCAAATTTACGAGTGGAAGTCTGAGGCGGAAACGCGAAACCAAGCGCAGCAAGTGCAGGAGCGCAACCGCGAACAATTTCTCCAGGCATTCGACAGCGGACTCGCCGTGCTGGGCTACGAGCGCGATTCCGAAGGCAACGGCAAATTCCTGCTCGGCGAGTGGGACGAGAAATGGTCGTACGCGTCGGAAGAGGTCAGTACCTAGTACCCAGTACCTAGTAACGGGCAAGACTGCGCTGCGCTATTTGTTTTGAACTGGGTACTCGGTACTGGGTACTAGATACTAGATACTGAATTATGAAGATTGAAGCCATCACCCTCCGCGAGATTCACATGCCGCTCGTTCATTTCTTTGAGACGAGCTTCGGACGCACCTACAGCCGCCGCATCCTGCTGCTCACCGCGCATTGCGAGGGCGTCAACGGCTGGGGCGAGTGCGTGGCCGGCGAAGATCCCTTCTACAGCAGCGAGTGGACCGAAAGCGCCTGGCCTACGGTCACGCGCTATCTCGCCCCCGCCGTGCTCGGACGCACCCTCGAATCGGCGCGCGAGTGCGCGGCTCTCTTCGCCAGGGTGCGCGGCCACCGCATGGCCAAGGCAGCCCTCGAAAACGCACTGTGGGATGCTGAAGCGAAACAGAAAGGCCAGCCCTTGTGGAAGTTGCTGGGAGGCACGCGGACTGAAATTTCGTGCGGAGTCTCCATCGGCATTCAGGATTCAATCGAACAGTTACTCGGAAAAATCCAGATCGAGCTGGCCGCCGGTTACCGCCGCATCAAAGTCAAAGTCAAACCGGGCTGGGATCTAAATGTGCTGGAGCGAATTCGCTCGCGCTGGGCCGACATCACGCTCAGCTGCGACGCCAACTCAGCCTATACGCTCGACCAGGTGGAACACCTGCGCAGCTTCGATCAATTCAATCTGCTGATGATCGAACAGCCGCTCTGGGACGACGACATTTTCTACCACGCCCGCCTGCAGAAAGAACTGCGCACGGCCATCTGCCTCGACGAATCGATCGTCAGCGCACGCGCGGCGGCGGTTGCGGTTGAGTCCGGCGCATGCCGCATCATCAACATCAAAGTCGGCCGCGTCGGCGGATTCACGGAAGCGAAGAGGATTCATGACATCTGCCATTCGCAGAAAATTCCCGTCTGGTGCGGAGGCATGCTTGAATCAGGAATTGGCCGCGCCCACAACATCGCTCTTTCCACGCTCGAGAATTTCAGCCTGCCCGGAGACGTTTCCGCCTCCAAGCGTTACTGGAAGGAAGACATCATTGATCCGGAGGTGCAAGTCTCGCCGCAAGGGATGATTGCGATCGGCGACGAGCCGGGGACGGGTTATCGCGTTAAGGAAGATCTTATCGAGAAGTTGACGGTGAGGAAGGAAACGTTGCGTGCTTGAGCGTGACGCTGGAAAGCCGTCTCACGAGGGGTAGTTGGCGCAATCGCCCTGTTAACGGCGGCGATATGGAATTGCCGTAAATTCGGGAGTAAGCTGTGCCTGAGAACAGGAGCACTTATGCACACACGTCGGCCGCATATCTTGTTGTGCTCCGTTTTCTCTTTGCTCGCGATACTGCCCTTCGGGTACGCGCAAAGTATCACCGAACTCAAGAGCAGGGCCGAGGACGGCGATGTACAAGCACAATTGGCTCTTGCCAAGGCGTATGACCTAGGTGAGGGAGTCCCGAAGGATGAGGAGAAAGCCGTGCAGTGGTGGGAGAAGGCTGCGGAGCATGGCAACGCATCAGCGCAGGTCAGCCTTGGAGGGGTTTATTCCCTAGGAGCGGGCGTTCCAAAGACCTACGCTGCAGCCGTGCGCTGGTGGAAGAAGGCCGCCGAGCAAGGCGATGTAACGGCTGAAGGCAATCTCGGAACGGCGTATGGCTTGGGAATGGGCGTTCCGAAAGATGAGGTGGAAAGCGTGCGCTGGCACACCAAGGCTGCCGAAAACGGCAACGCAGCTTCCCAGTTCAGCCTCGGAATGTTCTACCTCCAAGGCGCAGGAGTTCCGAAGGATGAGGCAACGGGAGTCAAGTGGCTGCGCAAGTCGGCCGAACAGGGCAATCCTGCCGGTGAGTTCTGGCTTGGAGCTTCGTATTACTCTGGGACAGGCGTCGCAAAGGACGCCGCCGAAGCTTTGCGTTGGTATCGCAAGGCAGGCGACCAAGGCTACGCAGCGGCTCAATACAACCTCGGACAGGCTTACAACTTAGGGAACGGCGTCGAAAAGGATCCCGCCGAAGCAGTTCGCTGGTGGCAGAAGGCTGCCGAACAAGGCCTTGCGAAGGCTCAATACAACCTCGGAATGGCTTATCGTGCTGGTGCAGGCGTGGAAAAGGACAACCTGCAAGCGTATTTCTGGATCGCGATTGCTGCCTCATCCCTCGAACAAGGATTTGTCAAAGACTATCGCGACAAAGTCGAAGCAGTACTCACACCAGCCCAGCTTGCTGATGTTCAGGAACGCATTCGCAAATGGAAAGAGGCGCATCCGGCCACGCAGACAGCTTCATTAAATTCCTTACCAAGCGTCCCGCAGGATCAACAACAACAGACTCAAACCCAAGGCAATCCGCAAGCACACGCTATAAGGCCCGTATTTGTCAAGGCAACCACCTGTGATGGAAAACTCGCGTCTGTCTTGTTTTCTTCTTTCAAAGAGGCAATCGCAATCTCGCAGCGACATGAGCTAGTTCAAGACCTGAGCGACAATGGCAAAATGGACACGGTACTAATCATCCAAATGGCTTGCGAAGAGCATAACAATTCTGTGTCGGTCAAGAGCGCCTACGGGATGGCGAAGTGTTTCGGTCCTAAGAACTGCCATGTAGCGTTAGACCCCCGCACGGGGAATGTTCTTTCGTGCGACCCGAACGGTGAGCCTATAGGCGGCAAAGAACTGTTTAAAGAGTTCGAATATGTGTTAGCCACTACCGGGATCAGCGTGAAATTGGAGTGAATGAAAGAGGGGGCGTGGGGCTGATTCATTTCACCCCGCAGCCGCGCTCCTGATCGTTCCCTCCCGCACCTGTCACTGTTGATAAATCGCCAACACATTGAACCACCATCAGTTCCTAGTGCGACTTCATCTCCGCAGCCGCTGCTCCCGCCTTATGATTCTCCGCCAGCTTAGCCTCTTCCTCCAACATCTCCACTCCCTGGGCAAACGTAGTTCCGTCCGGCACGCGCCGGAAGTCGCTGAACACTTCCTCGGACTTGATCGATAGACTCTTGAACAGAAGAATCTTTCCCGTAAAGCCGAGCGACATGCGCGATACGTCCCATGAGCCATCCCCAACATCCCGCTGCTCGATGAGAAAATGTCCCCCTCGATCGAGATGCCCCAGAATTCCCCAGCCGAAGCCGACTTCCTTGAATAGTGTCCCGTCGATCCGCGCGATCCTCCGCGCCGCGGGATCGATCAGAATAACTCCCTGCATGCCGGTGAGCACGTCTTCCACGTGGGATGGAGGCCGGTACTCCGGATTCGGCCTGAATTTCAAATGCACCAGAGGCCCACCATCCCGGCCTATATTCGCCGCGCCTTTCTCCTCACCATCATAGTCATAAAGAAAAGCCTCGGGCAGAGCTTTCACGATGCGCAGCGTGCGCTCGGCCGTCTCCTGTTCCTGCGAATGCTTGTGGCCAAGCTGCTCGGGATCGCGCACGAGACCAGCCAGTCGGCTCTTCTCGTCCTGCATTTGTTCCGGTGTGAGCGGTTGGTCGTTGTAGGCAATCGTCAGGCCAGCCATCGCCTCCCGCGTCTCCACATAGAGTCTCGTCTGTGATCCGTGCGGAGTCTGCTTGCGCGAGCGGAACATGTGTTTGATCGAAGTGTCGTTGGCGGCCGCCACCTCGTTCGCCACCGCGGCGCGGACAAGTTCAATCGGAGAAGCCGCTTCCTGTGCGGCACCGGGCGGCGCGCCGGCTGCAAGCGAAGGCGCACCCATCCCGGCGATCCAAGGAAACAGAAGAATAACGACGGCGACCGGTGGAGTCTTCCTCTGCCTCGTGATCCAACTCACAATGTTCCCCACTCCCTCATTGTAACAATCGGCTTCAGGATATTCTCTACATGGAACCGGGTAACCACTTCTGCGGCTTGCCGCACAGTCCGTGCCTTGCGTATAGTCGTTGCAGCGAGCGACACTCCGGTTCTGCGTCGTTAATGTTGATTTCGTGGTTGACCGGCAGATCCCTTTGCACTTATAGGAGAGCGTCCATGAGCACACCCGCCAGCGGTTTGGCGCAAATCGGCAAATCGGTCTTCATCAAGGGCGAACTTTCGGGCAGCGAAGATCTTTATGTGGATGGCCAGATCGAAGGCAGCATCGCTCTCAAAGGCAACAGCCTCACGGTGGGCCCCAACGGCCAGGTCAAAGCCAGTGTGGACGCCAAAGGGGTTGTGGTGCAGGGAAAACTCGAAGGCAATATTCAGGCCAGCGACCGCGTGGACTTGCGTAAGTCCGCCTTCGTTACCGGGGATATTTCGGCCCAGCGCATCTCCATCGAAGAGGGCGCGTTCTTGAACGGCAAGGTCGATATTCACCGGACCGACACGAAGTAGTCGGGCCTGAGCGGATCGGAAGTCAGGATGTCAGGATGTCGTCAGTTTCGCAGACTTTCATGAAACTTTTTCGCGGTTCATCCGGAGCGGAGACCATTCCGGCGCAGGGTTCGCAGAAGCTCACCCGCCGCTCCAGCGGGCTGGGAGAGTTATCTCGCAGCTGGGAGTCCGCCGAAGGCCTTTGCATCCTCGACCTGGGATCGACCTCTCCGACTAACATTCGCCACTTCACCGAACACGGCCACAGAATCTACAGCGAAGATCTGCTCACCGCTTCCACCGATCCCGAGCTTCTTACCAAAGACGAGCATGGAATTGTCGCTCTGGACAGCCGAAAGTTTCTCGCCGATAACCTGGTCTACCCGGCGGCTCACTTTGATTTCGTGCTGTGCTGGAATCTGCCGGACTATCTCGATGAGAGCCTGGTGAAGCCGGTCGTGGGACGGCTCTGGTCGGTGTTGAAACCGGGTGGCATGCTTCTGGCTTTCTTTCATACCCGCGATGCCGGTCCAGACTCGCCCTGTCACCGGTTCCACATCGTCGGCGCCGATACTCTGGAGATGCAGAAAATTGTGCTGCGCCGCGAAGCCCGCCGCGGTCCCACCGGCGCGGTGCACACCGCCATCTCGGATGGCTTTCAGTTGCAGCGCGTGTTCAACAACCGCCACATCGAAAATCTTTTCCGTGATTTCGCTTCCATCAAGTTCTTTCTCGCCCGCGACAACATCCGCGAAGTGCTGGTGGTGCGCTAGGCAAGCCGGTGCGAGCGGAAGATTCGTATCAGGGTATGCCTTCAGGCATACCGTAAGAGCCGCAGAATGAGGTGCGCCTTCAGGCGCTGCGGGACTCAGCCAGACTTCCATACAATCGCACCCATGCGGAAAAGATAACTGCGCGAAATCTCAACCCGCGCCGTCGCTTGGGAAAAAGCGGACGCGATCATGCTCCGAATCTCCGCCGGAACATACGCCCGGCGCACCGAAGTGAGCCCGTCCAGCCAGGCCACGCGGCTGCGCATGAGGGGAAATCCCGCAAACGCCAACGCCAAATGTAAAGGATGCCTGACGAGGTCATTGATCAGCAGCGCTCGCCGGCTCACCCGCAGACCCTCGCGCACAAACTGTGCCAGTTGCTGCGGACTCAGATGATGCGCAAAAAGGCAGCAACTCACCAGATCGAATGCTCCGTCGCCGAAAGGCAGAGCAAACGCATCCGCCACGACGGAGTGATTCCGACCATTATGATTTCCCTCGGCAGCATTTTTCCTAGGAAGGTGAGTCTGCGCCCTGTCCAGCAACGTCACCTCCAGCGTGATCCCGCGTCGCGCGAGGTTCTGCTGAACCATCTCCGGTACTTCTCCAGAACCGCCTGCCACTTCCAGCAGTGTGAGGTGTTTCGTCCCGCTGGCCTGAGCCACACGCTCCACCATCTTCCGCGTGGTGGCAACTCCGCCAAACCAGCGGTTGACGCGGCCAATATCGCGCATCGAGGTCTCGACATCGGCGGGAGAACAAGCGTCGGAATCGAGAATCTCAGGTGCGTCGATTCTTTGCATGGGTTCGTAGAGAATTTCGGCCGCTCATCTAGGATCTGGAAAGGCTCGACTTTAGAGACTGCGGAAAAACTCAATTCGCGGCTGCTTTGAAAGGACGCGACTTTCAGTCGCGCCGCAAGCGCCCAATCGAATCAACAGCGGCTTCAGCCGCTGAGGCCGCAGCCGCGACCCAGCTTCAAACCTCGGCCAGTTCCTCTTCCAGCAATTGCTTGTTATACAGGTCGCTGTAGTAGCCGTTCAAGGCGAGCAATTCGTCATGCGTGCCCAACTCCACGATTCGTCCATCGTGCAGCACGGCAATGCGGTCGGCGTTGCGGACGGTGGAAACACGGTGTGAGATGAAGATGGTCGTACGGCCCTGCATCACGTCGCGCAGGTGATTCAGGATTTTGTCTTCGGTGTGAGTATCCACACTGGAGAGCGCATCGTCGAGAATGAGGATGCGCGGATTACGGATCAACGCGCGAGCCAGAGCCGTCCGCTGCTTCTGTCCGCCCGATAACGTGATTCCACGCTCGCCCACCATCGTCTGATACTGCTCGGGAAAACCCTCAATATCGCCGGCGACATCCGCAGCCTTTGCCGCGTCGTGAATCTCCCGCTCCGTGGCCGACTCGACTCCGAGGGCAATGTTCTCCCGAATCCGGTCGCTGAACAGGAACGTCTCCTGCGGAACGAAGCCAACATTCTTGCGCAGCGAAGCCAGAGAAAACTCGCGGATCGGCCGGCCATCCACCAGAACCATGCCCGGTTCCGCGTCGTAAATGCGCGGGATGAGATTGACCAGCGTGGTCTTTCCCGAGCCCGTGGGGCCCACGATCGCCATGCTGCTGCCCGCCGGAATGCGCAAGTTCAGATCGTGCAGCACGCGCTTGCCCTCGTATTCAAAGCTCAGTCCGCGGAACTCGATCTCGCCTTCCACTTCCCGGTCGCGCGCCTTAGCCTCATCTTTGATCTCGGGCTTTTCCTGCAGAATCTCATTCAGGCGGACCAGCGACGCCGTGCCCCGCTGGAAAATGTTGATCACCCAACCCAGCGCGATGATGGGGAACGTAAGCTGCATCATGTAAATGTTGAAGGCCGTGAACGCCCCAATCTGCATGTGGCCTCGCAACACTTCCCGCCCGCCGATCCACAACACCAGCACCAGGGCCAGCCCGAGCATCAGTTCCAGCGTCGGCCAAAGCATCCCCATCAGCCGTACCAGCTTCAGGCTGCGTGCCACATATTCCTGGTTTGCTGTTTCGAAAGATGCGATCTCCGCTTCTTCCTGCACATAGGCGCGAATCACGCGCGCTCCGGAAAAATTTTCCTGGGCACGTGCTGAAATATCGGAGAACATCGCCTGAATTCTCTCGAAGCGCTCATGAATCCGCCGCCCAAAATACTGAATGACAATGCTGACCACGGGCAGCGGCAGAAAGGCATAGAAAGTCAGCTTGGGGCTGTTGCGCATCATGAACCACAGCGCCGCGCTCGTGAACACCAGCGTATTCGCCGAGTACATGATCGCCGGGCCCAGAAGCATGCGCACCGCATTCAAATCGTTTGTCACCCTTGCCATGATGTCGCCGGTGCGCGTGCGCTGGTAATAGGAGTAAGACAGCGTTTCCAGGTGGGCGAAGAGGTCGTTGCGCAGATCGAATTCAATATCGCGCGAGATTCCGATCACAACCCAGCGTGTGAGGAACAGGAATATCCCCCGCACGGCCGCGAGGCCGAGTACCTGCAATGCGAAGATAAGGAGCTTGTGCGGGGTGACGCTACCTTCCAGGCTCTGGGCGGCGTTGCCGATCACCCGGGGCAGTCCCGCCCAGGCGCCGTTGCTCAAAATAATACACACCGTCCCCGCCACAAAGCCCCAGCGATAGCGCTTGAGGTAGGGAAGAAGCGGACGCATACTCTTCGGAATCATGCAGGTTGTGTAGATGGAATTCTAGCAGGCGGGGTTCAAGTTTTTGGCGCGGAAGGAGAAGACAAGAACTTGCAAGAAAGACGAAGAGAGCGAGCGATTCGCCAACTTGCTGTCTAACGACGCTCTCGTTCGTGGGCTGGGCGTCGCATGACAGGGAGAAGATCCCGCCCGAAGGCGACTACGCTGATCGCCGCAAGAACTATTCCCCAGGCGGCGAAGAAAGCCCATCCGATTTCAAAAATGAATACCTGATCCAAATCCATCGCGTCATTCCTCGGCAGCCAAGCGGGCTCAAGAGCGTCGCCCGCGCGGCTGCCGGTCAAAGCAGTTCTAGACCCAAGTTCACGCAGAAGCCTGCCGCGCTATTCCTCGGGATTGGCAGGCGGCGCACTCTGCATATGTTGCTGCATGCGTGCTTCCCGGTTGGCCTCGAATTCCTTCATCTTGGCCTGCTGGTCCGCGGTGAGCAACTGAAACAGCTCGCTGTGAATGCGGGTTTGCTCAACCTTCAGTTGCACCATGGTCTGCGCTTGCTGCGCCACCAGCGGTTGCACCTTGGTTTCGTCGTAGGCGCCTTCTTCATACTGCCTGAGTTGCCCATCCATCTGGTGCAGTTGTTGCATCAGCGGTTTTAGTGTGGGCTGCTCTTTCTGCATGACCGCCTTCATCTGCGCCTTTTGAGTGTCGGTTAGATCTAGGTACTTGGCGAAGAAGCCCATCATGCGGCCTTCCATGCCGAAGGCATGGCCGCGGATCGGTGGAGGCGCATCCGTGGTTTGCGACTTGGCGAGCGCGCTGCCTAGCAACACGGCCAATGCCGCCACCAGAAAACGAAAGCGAAGTAATTTCATAACCCTCTGCTCCTTGACGACCCGTTCCTACCGTGGACATTGGACATTATTCTTGTCCCGCGAACCTGGGCCTTTTTGCGTACCCTCATAGGAACACGATTCCTGCGGAAAAGTAGTAAAAAGTCCGTAAAAGCGAGTAAAGTTTTGTCAATCGGGAAGCATACGGCGATTTGACAATTCTTTACCGCTGTCGGCCTCCGCTTGGTGCACAATGAAAACCGCGAAGATGGAACGAATTCTGGTTATCGACGACGATGTTGAACTCTGCACTCTCGTCGCCGAATATTTGCAGGCCGAGGGTTTCGTGGTGGAAGCGGCCCACGATGGCGAGAGCGGGTTGCAGCGCGCCACCGGCGGCGGTTACCTGCTTGTAGTGTTGGATGTGATGCTGCCCGGCATCAACGGTTTCGAAGTCCTGCGCCGAATCCGCGCGACCTCGCGCTTGCCTGTCCTTTTGCTCACTGCGCGCGGCGAAGATGTGGACCGCATCGTCGGTCTGGAGATTGGCGCCGACGATTATCTGCCCAAGCCTTTCAATCCGCGAGAACTGGTGGCGCGCATTCGAGCCATTCTGCGCCGCACCCGGAGCGACAAGTCTATCCCGTCGGCGCCCGATATCGTCCGCGTAGGGGAAATCGAACTTGATCCCGCCACTCGCAGCGTGCGTCGTGATGGCCAGCCGGTCGATCTCACATCAGTAGAGTTCAACTTGCTCGAAGTGCTGCTGCGTGAAGCCGGACGCGTGGTCCCGCGCGAGCGTTTGGTGAATGCCGTGCTCAGCCGCAAGTTCTCGCCTTTTGACCGCAGCATCGATATGCACGTGAGCAAAGTCCGCAAGAAGCTCGGCGACACCGACAGCGACGAGCACATCAAGACCATCCGCGGTGTCGGTTACATCTTTGCCCGTCCGCGGGAGAAGGTGAAGAGCACTCCATGAAGAGTCTGTTCCTCAAGATTTTTCTTTCCTTCTGGATGGCCTTCGCCCTGTTTCTGGTGCTCGCGATCCTGGTGACGCTGGCCTTTCGTCCGCGGACCTCCAGTTGGGAAGCTCTTCTCGCGACTGCGATGAACGACTCGGTGAATGCTTACGAACAAAGAGGCGCGAGCGGGCTTGGCGAGTATTTCGACAATCTGGAGAGGACGCAACACGTCCGCGTCTTTCTATTCAATGAAAACATGGAGGAGGTTTTGCACCGCGGCGCGCCAGAATGGGCGCTACGCGTCGCCAAGGGAGGGCCGCGGGTGCCGCACGAGGGCTTTATTTTTCCCGCGCCTCCTCCGGTGTTGCGCGACTCGCGCGCTTCCTCTGACGGATTGCACCGTTACACGCTGGTTCTGTCTCCTCCGCCCGGACCACGCCTGTTTCTGGGTCCGCGGGGATTACCTTTCCCCGGCTTAATCATCGCCGTTATCTCTTCCGGTCTCGTTTGCTACGTGCTGGCCTGGCTGCTGACCATGCCTATCGTCCGCCTGCGCGCCGCCACACGCCAATTGGCCGCCGGGGACCTTGCCGCGCGCGCCGGCGCTCCCAACGTCAGGAGACGCGACGAGGTGGCAGGGCTGATGCGGGATTTTGACGGCATGGCGGAACGCCTGGAAAACCTGGTGAAGGCGCAAGCCCGCCTGCTCAACGACATTTCCCATGAACTGCGCTCGCCTTTGGCCCGGTTGAATGTCGCGTTGGGCCTGGCGCGCCAACGCGCCAATCCAGAGAGCGCGTCCATGCTCGATCGCATCGAACTCGAAGCCAGCCGGCTGAACGAACTGATCGGCCGCATCCTGACTTTGGCTCGCCTGGAAGACGGCGAGCAGCGCGTGCCGCCCACGCCCATCCCCCTGAACGAAGTAGTGCTAAGCGTGGCCGAAGATGCGGAGTTCGAGGCGCAGGCCCGGCACTGCCACGTGCAAAGCGAAATTCCGGCGGGAAGTTGGGGAGTGCGCGGAGACGCATCCTTGCTGCACAGTGCCATCGAGAACGTAGTGCGCAATGCCATTCGTTACACCCGCGAGGGTACGACCGTTGAGATCCGCCTGGAAAAAACTGAAGGCCCGGGTGGAAACGAAGCCTTGGTTCGAGTCAGCGATTGCGGGTCTGGCGTTCCGGTCGATGCGCTGGAAAAGTTGTTCCAGCCATTCTACCGTCTGGACGATGATCGAGGCCGGCAGACGGGCGGAGTTGGCTTGGGGCTGGCTATTACCGAACGCGCAGTCCGGTTCCACGGCGGCCGCGTCGCCGCCACGAACCGGCCCGGCGGCGGCCTCACGGTCGAGATTCGCCTGCCTCTAATGCCGGCGAGCGCCAGCCCGGAGGAAACCCTCGAAGTTGTTCCCGCCGGCCAGGAAGCTTAGTTTCTAGAAGCTATCTCATAAATAGTTTCGGGAAGGGCACGACTTCAGTCGTGCCGAACAGGCCCAATGAGGACGCGGGCTTTAGCCCCTGAGGGAGCCGCCGATGTACTTCTTCGGGTTTGCTACGAGATGGCTTCTGGTCACCCGCGCCCGGCGACCGCTTCCGTAAACACGCCTTGGCTGCGGCCTTCATCGCGTTTTCTCGGTACTGGGTACTAGGTACTGCCCACCGACCACTGCCTTTCAGGCAACTCGCGACCGCTTCCACGGTTCCAATGACTCTTAGTGGGCGTTTGCTCTTCCTGCGCATTCCTGATACATAAATGGATGGCAATTCACGCCTTTACTAATGCGTTCGAACCCGGTTGGTTGCCTCCGGGCAGTGCGGAAGCACGTTCATAGCATAGGAGATATAGCGAAGAATGCGGACACGTTTTGCCTGGATCGCGGGAATTGTGGTTTTGGTTGCAATCGGCGCACTGATGGCTTGCAGCAGCAAGTACACCAATCACTTCAACGGGCTGGTGGTGGTTTCCACCTACAGTGGCGATAACGTGATGGAGACCTTTAGCCTCGACTTGGGCAACGGCCAGATGACGCAGATCAACAACGCGAACGGACCCCCAACGCCCGCACCGGCAACTGCGGTTGTGCTTGATCCGGCGGGCGCATATGCGTACGTCCTCATCCCGCAAAGCTCCGCGATCGCCGTGTATCCGGTGAACTCGGATGGAACACTGGGATCGTCCCTTGGGACAACCACACTCAGTGACACAGAGCTGATAGTTGGAAGCACAACCGAAAAGATTCCTGTCGTTCCAGTCACCATGGCTATGGATTCTGCCGGCAAGTTTCTCTTCATCGCGGACGCTTCGACCAGCGACAGCGCCAGCAATCCCGTGCCGGGAACCATCTCTGTGCTCGCCATCGGGAGTAATGGCAGCCTGGCCGAAGTATCTTCTTCGAGCACTGAGACCAAGCCTTTCGCCCTTCCGATTCAACCGGGCGGCCAACCCGCCGATCCGTCGGCCCTCGCCGTAACTCCGACTGGGTTCCCTACGCTCTATGCGCCCTGCAGCGGGCATGTGCCGCCTACAACGGAAGATCTTTATGTGACGGATTTTGTGAACAACATCGTGCTGAATTACACGGTCTCGTCGACGGGCTTTATAGCGTTGGTCAACACCGGAGGATCCACGCTGGGAGTTCCGACCGGTACCCGTCCCAACGGCGTTACCGTCGACCCTTGTAACCGCTTTGTTTATGTGGGCAACCAGCAGTCCAACAGCGTCAGCGCCTACACGATTTGCAATGCCGTTTCTCTGCCACAGTGTCAGAACGCGGATGACAGCCTGTTGGCAGTTCCGGGTTCACCTTTCAACTCCGGCAACGGTGCGGGACCTCTGTTGGAGGATGCCTACGCCGGTTTCTTGTATGTGTTGGCTTCCAACGCCGACGCGGTATATGGGTACAAAATCAGCCCTACCAACGGTGCCTTGACGCCTCTAAGCCCGGCGTTCGTGGCCACCAACGCGTATCCCACATCGATTGCGATTCGCAGCGACGACAGCTTCATGTTCGTGGCCAACTTCAATTCGGGGACGCTTTCGGAATATGGCGTTACGCCGGGGGATGGAGCTTTGACGGTGCTGACGCCGGTCACTACCTTTCCCACTCCCTGGGGAGTGGCGGTGAAGTAGTTTTGAACCACAGGAAGGCAATCTTCTTGATCCGATGATTACGTCCGAAATTGATCTCGTCAGGAATCTTTCCTGCACGCTCACTCGCAGCCGCGATGCCGAATTACGTGGGAATTTTCAGGATCAGGTAGGCGCCTACTAGAGCGAAAATCAGGTCCGGCGACCAGGCCGCCAGCGCCGGCGGCAACTGGCTGAGGTCTCCCATCGCCTCGAACAGCCGCGTTACCACGGTGTAGATCACAGCGATGGTTACTGCCGTGGCAACTCCCGTGATGGCTCCCTTCTTTGCCGCCGACAAAGAAAATGGAACGGCGAGCACCGCCATAATCAGCGTGATCAGCGGGAACGAAAGCTTTTTGTTGAGTTGCACCCGCAGCCGCACCACATCAAACCCGCTCTGCTGCAGATCGCGAATATAGCGGCGCAACTCCTCATAGTTCATCTCGGAATACTGTTTTACCTCTTTCTTAAAGTACGACGGCACCTCGGTAATTTCTGGGAAGGTGGAGACGTCGAAGGTGCGGTAGCCGGCGATGGCCGCGCCGTTCAGAGAACGTTGCCAGCCTCGTTCGTAGATCCAGCGATCCATGCTCTCGGACCAGTGCGCGCGCTCGGCATGGACGCGCTGGGTGATGGCGAAGCTCGCGGGATCGATCTGAAAGATTGTGAGATTGGCGAACTGATCCCGATCGGCATCGAAGAACTGGTAATAGTAAATGTCGTTGTGCTGCCCGAAAATCCAGCGCCGGTCCGGACGCAGGTAAGTCTGCGCGGGCTTGCCTTTGATCTGGTTGTGCAGCGCCTCCTGGCGCTTGTTGGTCCGCGGCAGGTAGAACTGGTCAGCCACAAACAGGCCCGCCGCCAGCACCGCCGATGCTGCCAGCACCGGCATCACAATGCGGTAGATGCTGGTTCCGGTCGCCTTGATGGCCGTGATCTCGTTCGAGCGGTTCATCAGCCCGAACGTAATCAGCACCGCCAGCAGCATGATCAGCGGCGCAACGCTGTACAGCAGATACGGAGCCACATTGAGCAGATATTCCGCCACCACAAGGAAAGGCGTCTGATTGCGCAGGATGTCGCTCAGCAACTCGAACAGAGTAAACACCAGCAGCAGCACGAGAAACGCCGACAGGATCATTCCCAGGTAAATGAAGAAGTCACGCAGCACGTAGTCATCGAGCAAAGTGGGGAAGCTGGCGCTGAAGACGCGCCGCCGGGTCGAGGCACGCTCGAAGGCATTGTCTCTGCGCCTGTACCTGCGCTCGTTGGCGGCGCCGTTTGCTGGTGCTTGGTCGCGCTTCCACGCCAAACGGATCGCCGATAGCGAGAGTGGCCGCCGCTCCGCCTGCCACAGCAGAAACAAGGCCGCGGCCAGAAAGACGGAGTTCGCCAGCCACGCCCCCACCCCAGGACTCACCCGGCCTTGCCGTGCCAGAGAAACGCCCAGCAGCGAAATGAAGTAATACACAAAGACCAGCACAATCGTGAGCACGAACCCGCCCGACTTGCCGCTCTTCTTCGACGAAAGTCCCAGAGGAATTCCGACCATCGCCAACACCAAGCACGCGGTGGGAAGCGCAAAGCGGCGGTGAAACTCAATGAGGTACCAGCGTGCTGAGACCGGATCGACCCGACTGGCCTGATCGTGAAGCGCCCAGGTGCCAACCACTCCGACCGGAACCTGTTCGTCTGCCTTGGTGTCCGACGAAGCCAGATCGATCGGTATGTCGGTTTGTTGGAAGCTTGAGATCTGGTAGTGATCCGCCACCGCGGGGTCGGTTTCGTGGGTGGAACCGTCAACTAAGTGAAGGTGCAGGCGATCCTCCCCCTCCGGGACGAGTACACCTTCATGTGCTAGAGTAATGCTCGGATTGGCAGGATCGGAGATATCCGCAAGAAACACGCCCTTCCATACCGCGGCGCCCTGAGCCGTGTGCACGTCCTGTACGTAGAGCACCATCTTCGGGAAGCCTTCATAGAAGACCCGGGGCTGCACTTCAAACGACGCTTGCGAACTCTTGAGCTGATCCTCCAGGCGTCCCAGGGCCTCCGTTGACCACGGCGCGAGGTAGATGCCATTGATGAGAGCCAAGCCCCACGCGCCCAAGATGAAAATCGCCAGCACACGCCCAAAGTTCCACACGCCCATTCCGCTGGCGCGCATCGCGGTGATTTCGCTGTCCGCGGCAAGACGGCTGAGTCCGATGAGAATCCCCACCAGGACGCTCATTGGAATCGTGTAGGTCAGTGCGACCGGCAGGGTGTAGAGGAAAATTTCGATGACGCTGGGCAGCGGCGCGCTGGCCCGGACCACCAGTTCCAGGATGCGTCCCAAATCGCGGGTGAACAACACAAAAGTGAAGATGGCCGCGCCGATGAGGGCGTGCGAGGTTACTTCGCGAAGAATGTAGCGGGTAAGAATCCGCATGGCGGCGCGCTTGCTGAGGGCAGGATAGCATGAGCAGACTAGGGTCGGACCGGCGGAACATGTGCAATCACGCCTTAAGGATCAATGGTTTATGCAAGGTTGCGCCGATGCTGGAGAATATGGTAGCATTTCCTTGTTTCCTTGTTTAAGGCAATCATGCTGGCCAAAAAGACGATTAAGAACCAAATTACCCTGCCCAAAGCAGTGATCACTCGCTTTGGCGCGGTTGAATATTTCGACGTGAGCACAGATGGGGAGTGCATCATCCTGCGGCCGTTGCAAAGAAGCCGTGCGGAAGAGGTCCGCACCCGCCTCGCTCAACTCGGCATTAGCGAACAGGATGTAGCTGACGCTGTTTCGTGGGCGCGCGAAAAAGAATGACCCGGCGCGTGGTCTTTCACACGACAACGGTCGTGTCCGCGCTCCTATTTCCGAAGGGTCGTTTAGCTTGGTTGCGCCAGCACTGGCGCGAGGGCGGATGCGTGCCCTTGATCTCTCGCGCAACTGCCGCAGAACTCACGCGGGTTCTACGTTATCCAAAGTTCGGTCTCTCCACGGATGATGCACGGGAACTGTTGGCTGACTATCTTCCTCACTGCGAGGTAATCGAGCGGGCAGGGAAATGCGCGGTAGTCTGCCGGGACGCGAACGATCAGGCATTTCTTGACCTCGCCCAGAGCGGTCGTGCGGACTTACTGGTTAGCGGCGATCAAGACTTGCTCGTGCTGGCTGGGCTAACCACATTTTTGATTGAGACTCCGGAAGCTTATCGCCGCAGAATATCTGAGTGGCGCTAGAACGTGGGTTTAATCCAAGAGATATTCGCTGCTCAGTGGTACTCTAAGGTGTTCGATTTGGAGGGTAGCGATGGTTTACAGACTAGTAGACGAGGACAGGAAGAGCGTCAGCGAACTTCTGGCTGATGAACTGCCAGAAGTTGGCTCTACTATCAGGGCGAGCCAAACGACCTACCGTGTCAAAGGAATTGCGTGGGCGCAAAACGTCGATAGTAACAGTGTGCCTTCAGGAAGCATCCTGGTCACGCCGCTGTAGGTCGGAGCGAGCACCACCGAGGGCCGCTCTCCTCAGCGAAGCCTTGACGGCAGCGGGCCTTACTTCGTAGAGCCGCGAACTGGTCACCTTCGGTGGTACCATCCTCAAACTATGCGCAAGGCGACTGTTTCAGTATTCGTGTCGTTGTTCTCCTGAGCATCAGCCTGGGGTCAGATCAAGGTGTCAACCATCGCAGATGAAAGCACCCCATCGTCGAAGGCCGTAATGACTGACCTGCGGGGCAAGATTGCGGGTCAGCCGAAACTGTTCACGCTGACAAGCACTAAGGACTTCGACCACGGTCTAGTCACCATTGCTGACTGCATGGCGCAAAAGCAAAAGACCGACGCATTCGTGTGCTCCTACACAACACACTATGCTGGTGCCGCATCGAAGACGTTCATGGGCGGCGGAATTTATGTCGGAACCACGTCTAATGAGGTTGCAGACAACTTCCTCGCGTCGATCACGCAAGACATCGCTGAACGCTGGAAGAACATGATCCGAACGAACGCGATTGAAAGCGTTGAGGCGTGTCTCTTCCTCACACAGTCGAGTTGCAAAGTGCCGGAACCGCCGGAACCAGAACTGAAGACAAAAATTATCAATCTATCCCAATACCTTCAAAAAGGCGGTCTGAAGAAGTGATCCGATGCTTTTTTAGAGTATTTGGGTTAAATCGTGGCAAGAAACACCTCCCGCAGACTGGGTCCAACTTCCCTAGCTCTTCAGGAACAACGCCCCCAGCGGCGGCAGCGTGAGTTTCAGCGACCACGGACGCCCATGCGCCGGTTCTTCTTCTGCACTCACTCCACCGAGGTTGCCCGCGCCAGTGCCGCCATATTCCGCCGCGTCGCTGTTCAGCAATTCGCGCCAGTAGCCGCCTTGCGGCACGCCCACGCGATAGCCCACGCGCGGGATGGGCGTGAAGTTGCAAACGATGAGCACGGTGTCCGCGGGCGATTCACTCTTGCGCAGCAATGAAATCGTACTCGTTAGACTATCGTTGCAATCCACCCATTCGAAGCCTGCGGCACTGTTGTCGAGCATATGCAACGCAGGCTCGCTGCGGTAAACCCGGTTCAACTGTCCCACCCAGTTCTGCATGCCACTGTGAACCGGATACCGAAGCACGTCCCACTCCAGGCTGGTGTCGTGGCCCCACTCGCGCACCTGGCCGAATTCGTCGCCCATGAACATCAGCTTCTTGCCGGGCTGGGCGTACATGTAAGCGAACAGCAGGCGCAGGTTGGCGAAGCGTTGCCACTCGTCGCCGGGCATCTTGCCGATCAGCGATCCTTTGCCGTGGACCACCTCGTCGTGCGAAAGCGGCAGCACGAAGTTTTCCTGAAACGAATACAGCATTCGGAAGGTGAGCTTGCTGTGATGGTACTTGCGGTGAATCGGATCTTGCTTGAAGTATTCAAGCGTGTCGTGCATCCAGCCCATATCCCACTTCAAGCCAAAGCCCAGTCCGCCCAGATAGACCGGCCGCGAAACCATGGGCCAGGAAGTGGACTCTTCCGCCGTGGTCTGGATGTCGGGGTGCTCCTTGTAGGCTTCCTGATTAAAGCGGCGGAGGAACTCGATGGCCTCGATGTTTTCCCTGCCGCCATACTTGTTGGGAATCCACTCTCCCTGCTTGCGCGAATAGTCGAGATACAACATGGATGCGACCGCATCCACGCGCAGGCCGTCGATGTGATACTTGTCCAGCCAGAACATCGCGCTCGACATCAGAAAGCTGCGCACTTCGGTGCGTCCGTAGTTGAAGATGTGCGTCTTCCAGTCGGGATGGAATCCCTGCCGCGAGTCCGCGTGCTCGTAGAGATGCGTGCCGTCGAAATAAGCCAGGCCGTGCGCGTCGGAAGGGAAGTGCGATGGCACCCAGTCGAGAATCACGGCGATGCCATGCTGATGCAGGTAGTCCACCAGGTACATGAAATCCTGCGGCGTGCCATAACGCGAAGTTGGAGCGAAGTAGCCGGTGGTCTGGTATCCCCAGGAACCGTAGAAGGGATGTTCCATCACCGGCAGAAATTCCACGTGGGTGAAGCCCATGCGAGTCACGTATTCCGCGAGCCGCGGCGCGGTTTCACGATAAGTTAAAGGACGATTGTGTTCCTCGGGAACGCGCATCCATGAACCGAGGTGAACTTCATAAATGGCTTCCGGTGCTCGCAAAGAATTGCGTTCGCCGCGCTTCTCCAGCCACTCGCGGTCGTTCCACTGGTAGTCGAGATCCCACACCACGGAAGCGGTGCGGGGAGGCTTCTCGTGCATGAGGCCGAGCGGGTCGGCTTTATCGACTTCATAGCTGTGCCGCCGCGACTCGATGTGAAACTTATAGAGCGCGCCTTTGGTCACGCCGGGGATGAAGCCTTCCCAAATGCCGGATGAGCCGCGAGGAGCGAGCTGATGAGTGCGAGGATCCCAGCCGTTAAAGCTGCCAATCACCGCTACCTTGCGGGCATTCGGCGCCCACACGCTGAAGACGACGCCTTCCTGCCCGTCGCGCGAAACCAGATGAGCGCCCATGGTTTCGTACAAGCGATAGTTGCTGCCCTCGTTGAACAGGTAGAGGTCCTGGTCGGAGAGCAGCGTCACGCGGCCTGGAGGGGCGTCGATAGGAGTATCCGGCATTTCTGACATGGTTAGTGTAACGGAAAATGCAGGGTTGGGGGTTTCCGGGGATGGCTGGAGAATCGGCGGGGACAGGAGATGCGTCTCACCCGCGGAAGAACGCCATTAAAGGGATCTAACGAAAACGAATCACTTTCGTCACTTTTGGCGGCGCGGTTGACGGGATAAGCTAAAATGTATGTCGAGAGGTAAAGCTGTGACCAAGAAGGGACCGGGCATGTCTACCAGGAATCCGGCACGGGCAAAGTCTGCCGAGGAGAAGCTCTTGGAGAGCGTTGGCGAACTCATCGACTCCGCTGCTGAAACGATGACCGCTAAGGAGTTCAGGCTGGCCGCGAAGCGTTCTAACGAGATTCTCGATGGCGCGCTTGCACGTCCGAAACAGCGTCGTGAAACTGCCTGATTCTTTGCTGTAGTTCCTCTTTCGACAGGTTCGGCATCAACTGTTTTATGAAGTCTATGTATTCTGGCTCCGCCTCGTGACGGCCTTCGTGAATGATTCGCTTCAGCTTTTCCAATAGCTGCGCCCGGATGCGCATTTTTTCTTCATCGCGATAATTGAGTTTGCGGAAGCCTTGCCAGAATTTCTTCATCGCCTGCGCCTTCAAACGATCAAATAGTAGCAGCCTCCCGGGCGAGTGTCCTTAAGTGCCCGCGGGCATCCCGAATCCCCATGCTATCCTGACCATTCCAACCATGCCCGCCCTGCGTCTCATCTTCCTCTGGCACCAGCACCAGCCTTTCTATAAGGATCTGGTGACGGGCGAATATCGCCTGCCTTGGGTGCGCCTGCATGCGCTCAAGGACTACTACGGCATGGTCAAGATGTTGGACGAGTTTCCCAACGTCCACCAGAACTTCAATCTGGTCCCGTCGCTGATGATCCAGATTCAGGACTACGTCGCGGGAACGGCGCAGGATCCGTTCTTCAGGGTAGCTGCCAAGCCGGCCAAGGATCTGACAGTGCCGGAGCGGCAGTTCGCCCTGCAGTATCTTTTTCAGGCCAACCCGGCGAACCTGATCGCGCGCTATCCGCGCTATTGGGAACTGCGGGAGCGCTTCCGCGAGCATGGGTATGTGCCGGAGAAAGCGGAAAAATATTTCGAACCCCAGCACTTCACCGATCTTCAGGTGCTCTCGCAGATTGCCTGGTTCGATGAATTTTTCCTGGAAGACAAAGACGTTGCCGCCTTGATCAAAAAAGAGCGCAACTATTCGCTCGAAGATCAGCAATTCGTGGTCAAGCGCGAGCAGGAACTTCTGGGCAAGGTTCTGCCGGCCTATGCCGACGCCGCGCAGAAAGGCTCGATCGAGATTTCGGCGACGCCTTTCTACCATCCCATTCTTCCGCTAGTCTGCGACACCAACGCCGGGGCGGCTTCGTCGCCGGGCCTGCCTTTGCCGCAAAACCGGTTCCGCCATCCCGAGGACGCGCGCGAACAACTGGTGCGCGCCCTCGACTTCCACGAGAAAGTGTTTGGAGTGCGGCCGCAAGGCGTGTGGCCGTCGGAGGGTAGTGTTTCGGATGAGGCGCTGGCCATTGCGCACAGTCTGGGCATCAAGTGGATGGCCACCGACGAGGGCGTGCTTGGCCGCAGCACCGGCGTTTTCTTTCAGCGCGACGGCAATGGCCGTCTGCCCACGCATCTGGCGGAGCGGCTCTATAACATTCACCGCTACGAGAGCGGCCAGACCGCGATGCACATGGTGTTTCGCGACCACACCATTTCGGACCTGATCGGCTTTGTCTACTCGGCGATGGATCCCGGGGATGCGGCCCGCCATCTGCTGCACAACATCAAGGAGGCGGCGCAGCCGGTACTGGCGCAAGGCCGGGACGCGGTAGTGTCGGTGATCCTGGATGGAGAGAACGCCTGGGAGTATTACGCAAAGTCTGGGCGGGAATTTCTGCGCCGATTCTACGACGCCCTGCAGCGCGAGGGAGGGCTGGAAGCGGTTACGGTTTCGGAAGCCATCGCCCGCCAACGCAACATCTCGCCTCTAAAATCGTTGGTTCCGGGCTCCTGGATCAGCGCCAACTTTAATGTCTGGATCGGCGCTCCCGAAGATAATCGCGCCTGGGACTACCTGCATCACGCGCGCGAATTCTATGCGCAGCACGCCGCTCGCGCCACCGAGGCTCAACGCAGGCTGGCGTTTGAGGAAATCCTGATTGCCGAGGGCAGCGACTGGAACTGGTGGTACGGACCGGAACACCACTCGGCCAACGACCGCGACTTTGACGAACTCTACCGCAAGCACCTTTCCAACGTTTATCAGGCGCTCGGAGCCACGCCGCCGGATTATCTGTCCCAGCCCATCATGGGAGGTGAGGTTCGTCCCGCCTTCACCCCGCAGACGGCCTACATTCATCCCCGCATCACGGGCGACAAGATTCGATATTTCGAGTGGATGGGCGCCGCTGTCTTCACGGCGGATCAGCGTGCCGGAGCCATGCACGGAAAACAGTTTCTGCTGGATTCTGTGCATGCCGGAATCGACAGCGTGTTCGTCTATGGTCGACTGGATTTCGCCGGCCCGGTCCCTGATATGGAGTTCGATCTGGTGGTGAACCTGGAATCGTGGGCCAGCGGAGAAGCGCGCCCGCGCCGGACTCTGCGGCTTGACGCCAAGGTGCAGGACCGTAAGCTGACGGAGTGGAAGGTCGATGGCCGGGAAGAATCGTCACCTGCCTCTGCAAGCAAGAATGAAGAGACTGCGAAGGTGGCCTTGCTGCGCAACTTGGAGTTTCGATTGCCCTTGCATTGGTTGCTGGCTGTGCCCGGCTCGACTGCGGCCTCCGGTACAGCGTTTCCCGCCGCGGCCGACCCCAAGCCCGACGCTGCGCCGGTCCCACCCACCAGCCGAGTGCGGCTGCGCTTCAGCCTCTGGCACAACCGCCTCCCCGTGGACGCGCTGCCGGTAGAGGGTTGGATAGAACTTCAGTTGCTCAGCGAATCAGATTTGCGGGGCGGCATGTAAGGGCTGGATATTGTGCCTTCCGAAATGAAACGCCGGAGGCATATGCCTCCGGCATTGGGAAAAGTCCGAGTTTATCTATTGTCCGGCGCTCGCCACTGCAGTCGTCATCGCCAGCGGGCGATTGAGTTCGAGCGTGAGATCGGTGCCTGCGGGCAGGGTCGCCGAGCGGTGCTTACTCAGCCAGTGCACGCCGGTTGAGCCGGCGCCAACCACTCCGCCAATGACGATTCCGGGAGGGCCACCAATGAGCCCGCCGATCAACATGCCGCCAGCCGTGCCTCCGCCCGTTTCTACCTGATCGCGGCGGTCGTGGCCGGATCCCTTAAACTCGCCTTCTTGATTTACATCGGTACCGGCGCCCGCGTTCGTATCCACCAGCGTGGCATCAAGGAAGAGGCGCTCACCGGTCGGGAGGACCAGGGATTCGGGCAGAATTCCGATGGTCGGCTTGCCTGCGATGCGGCGTGGTTCGTCCACCTTGGTGACGCGGCCTTCCACCATGGTTCCGGCGGGAATCACGGTCTTGCCATTGAGGACTACGGCCTGCGTCAGGCGTGCCTGGAACGGGTCGCCAGCCTTGTTGCTGAAGGTCGCAAGCGTTGTTTCCAGCTTCACCATCAGCGCCGTCCCGGCGGGGACGGGTGCGCTCTGCGCCGCAGCCATCGTCGCCAGTATCAAGATGCAAGGTAGAACGCTCCACTTCTTCATGACTCCTCCTAAGGTCTTCCAACCCCTAAATATCCCGATTGTTGCTTTGACTCTAGACCACGCCGATGGCCGGGACAACATGCGCCCGGACCGGGGAACCAGCGAAGATAAGGGCGGCACCGGGCGTGGAATGCGATCTGGGAGCCAGGCCGCATTCGTTTGTCAACCGGGTTTCCACGCGAAATAGCAAGCTCCGAATGCAAGTCCCAATTTCCCAGAAGCCGACTTCTAGCCAGCGTCCGTGAGCAACGGACCTGGGATAAACTTCCGGTTTGCCCTTCACTCGGAGGAAAATATTCATTCCTGCGATTAATCACGTCTTTCAAGGGGTCACCGGTACCGGGTTGGGCGACAACTGGTTCTTGTAAGCCTTGCTGAACCGCACGCGGAGGAACCAATAGATCAATAGGGGAAGCGGCAGAAGTGCTGGTACGGTCAGGAATATGGAGCCGCGCAGGAAGGCCGGGAAAACTTGCTGCTGACCCAGAAAAAAAGAGCCTGTCGCAATGAAGAGTCCGTAGCACATGCGCCACAGATGCCGAGTGACGCGCTGCCGGCCTGAAATTCCCCCGCGTGCGAGCATTCGTATGTCCCCTGCAGCGGCGACCAGTAGGATGGCGCCGAAGAAGAAGCTCATGCCGGCTGGGGCAGTAGTTTTGTCGACGACGCCAGGGTTGTGGAGGGTGTAAACGCCCAAGGCGATAGCCGCAGCGGCGCCGGCGAGACCGATGAAAAGCGCACTCCAATCAATAAGACGCGTGCGTTCTCCGCGGCGTCCGGCAAGCCAGGCCGTGCCGATTAGGTAGAAGGTGCCAACGCTGCCGACAACGTTGCCCTGCTGGGATCTCAGGATGGCGAGGCAGAAGGCGCTGGTGGCCAGGGTCAGCATGGCAACGGTGAAGACGTTCCCGGATGCGCGGTGAAGCTTGCTGCCTTTGCGCACAGTCATGGCGACCGTGCCGGTGAGCAAGCCGATGCTTCCAGCGAGGATATGCAGAATCAAGAGCGGGAGCCGCATTGTTCCCACCTTATCGCCCTCGACCCATGCAGGTTGGCTGTGAAGACAGGATACGCGCGCTGCCGGGTTGCAATTCGAATCCTTGGTGGCGCGATCCAAGCCGACGTGCTGGGGTTAACCTCATGGTGTGCCGCGGACACGATATCGGCGCACCGCACTCGCGGGAGCTTACCTCAGATTCTGCCACCGAGAGGAAAGCGATTCTGTGCACTTCAGCTCAGAAATGAAAATGCAAATCCGCGGATCAGCAGAACAATCGGAATAGCAAAAGTAATCCGGGAGCCCTTCAGTCGCTTCGCTCGCGGTCCATAAGCGGGCTTGGAGGAGATTAATGGCGATCTCCTCCAAGCGGGTCTGGGAAGTTGGCACCGTCTCAAGCCCAAACGCCTTAAGTTAGTTCCTATGGGGACTGCGAACCCTGTCCCGTCGCCCTTGATCTTCTATCCGCTATAATCAAGGGCTTCGCAACAACTTGTGCAAAGACTATAAAGGCGTTGGCTATCTAACGGGGGCGCCCAGGCTTCCATTCGGATCTTCCCGCGAACGCGGGTGGACGACGATTCACAAATACATACTCAGACAAGGACGGTAATCGTTGTATGACGAATATTGGAACAATCATCGGGCGCGAGGTGCTGGATTCGCGCGGCAATCCTACGGTAGAAGCGGAAGTTCAGCTGGCGAGCGGCGTGGTAGGACGGGCCATTGTGCCCAGTGGCGCGTCGACCGGCGAGCATGAGGCGGTGGAACTGCGCGACGAGGACAATACCCGCTTTCTCGGCAAAGGAGTGCTCAAGGCCGTTGAGAACGTGAATGGCGAGATCGCCGATGCGCTGGCCAACTGGGATGCCGCCGACCAGCGCGCCCTGGATCACAAAATGATCGAACTCGACGGTACGGAGAACAAGGGCCGGCTGGGAGCGAACGCAATTCTCGCGATCTCCATGGCGGCGGCGCGCGCGGCTGCGGCGGAATACGGCCTGCCACTTTATCGTTATCTCGGCGGCGCGGGCGCGAACACGCTGCCCACACCGATGATGAACATTCTCAACGGCGGAGCGCACGCCGACAACAACGTCGACTTTCAGGAGTTCATGGTGATGCCGGTGGGCGCGCCTTCGTTTTCCGAGGCATTACGCTGGGGCGTCGAAGTCTTCCATACGCTTAAAGGCGTGCTGAAGAAGCGCGGCTATAACACCGCGGTCGGCGACGAGGGCGGATTCGCTCCATCAGTGAAATCGAACGTCGAGGCCATCGAAGTCGTCCTGGAAGCGATTCAGCAAGCAGGCTATAAGCCCGGAGAAGAGATCGCCATCGCTCTCGATCCCGCCGCCAGCGAGTTCTACCAGGACGGCAAGTACGTCTTCAAGAAGTCGGACAAGTCGGCCAAGAGCTCCGACGACATGGTGAAGTTCTGGGCGAAATGGGTGAATGATTATCCCATCGTTTCGCTGGAAGACGGGCTCTCCGAAGAAGACTGGGATGGCTGGCAGAATCTGACCAAGGAACTTGGCGGCAAGATCCAACTCGTGGGGGACGACATCTTCGTCACCAACATTGAAATCTTCGGCGAAGGCATCGAGAAGGGAATCGCCAATTCCATTCTGATCAAGCTCAACCAGATCGGCACGGTCAGCGAGACGCTCGACGCGATTGATCTGGCCCGCCGCAACGGGTACACGTCGGTGATCTCGCATCGTTCCGGCGAAACAGAAGACACGTTCATTGCCGACCTTGCCGTCGCCACCGGAGCGGGGCAAATCAAAACCGGATCTGCTTCCCGTACCGACCGCGTCGCCAAATATAATCAGTTGCTGCGGATTGAGGAAGAACTCGGGAATTCGGCAAGATTCCTGGGGTTGAAGGCGCTGAACTACAAAGGTTGAATGGAAGCTATTCTTGTAAGCCGGAGGGTTCTATGAGATTGAAGTCCCTGCTAATTGCGTTTCTTCTCGCGTTGCCCATGTACGCCGGTGCGCAGACTACGGTCTCAATCGCTCCGGATGCGGCTTCGAAAGAAGACGTCAAGAAATTATTTGACGTCATGGCCAGCCGGGATCAGCTAAACCAGATGATGCAGCAGTTGTTCGCGCAGATGCGGACTCTGAACCGCCAACAGTTGAAGAAGCAGCATCCCGAGGTCACCGAACAGGAACTCGCGAGCATGGACCGCGAATCGGAGGACGTGATCAAGAACTTTCCCATGGAAGCAATGCTGAACGACATGATCCCGGTCTACCAGCGGCACTTCACAAAGTCCGACATCGACGCGCTGATTGCTTTTTATTCTTCTCCGTCCGGGCAGAAGTTTCTTCACGAAATGCCCGCGGTGACGGCGGAAACCATGAAAGCCGTATATCCGCGAATCCAGGCCGAAGTCGACGCCGCCCTCAAGCGCGCCGAGGAGAAGAGCGATTCGCCGCAGAAATGACGCTGACTTGGGGTGTCGCAGCGCTTTCAGCGCTGCGATAAAGGGCTTGTTTTCGCACAGGCTTTAGCCGCTGCGGGCCGGATGGCTGCGCAATGAACTTTTGAGCCGCCTTCTTGGTTTGAAGGTGCTGCTCTACCAGGCACGCACTTCAAAACCCCATCGTGTCGTCCGCCGACGGCCCATAAGTCGCGGGCACCGGCTTATCGTTCAATCGCAGATAAACGCCGAGCTGGGCTCGATGATGCACCAGGTGATTCAGAAACATCTCTCGGTAAGCCAGAAATCTAGATCCCTCGAAAATGGTCTTGCCCTGAAAGCTCAGCTTCCAGTTTTCCTTCCAGGCTTCATCCGGCGTAGCTTGCAGAGCGGCCCGAACCTTGGCCGCACCCTCATCAAAAGCCTGCACCAACTGCGCGGTAGAGTCGAACGGCAGCCGTGCTGTGCTGCCCTTGGAAAAGTCCAGCTCAGGCGTAGTCAGGATCGTCACACCGAATTCGGCAAGCTGCGCCACGTGAGGGGCCAACTTGCCCAGCGGCATCGACTTGGCATGAGGCGCAAATTCTTTCTTTTCGGCAGGAACCCGCTCCAGGGTCGTGCGCGTCTTCTTCATTTCTGCATCCAGCTCTGAGAGAAGAAGTTCGTTGATAGACATGGGAGTCCTCCGAAAGGCAATATACCCTAGCGGAGGTTCGTTTGGCTACAGTATTTTCGCTGTTTGTTCGCCGTGGCTGAGAAGGCTAGGGCAGCGTCGAGGTAGTGACAGCCTCGGGAAGGGTGCTCAAAAGCAACATTCCTTTCCAGGTGGTGCCATGATTTGCGGCCTTTGACTTAGTCCATGACTTAGCTATAATGGGCTTGTGGAAGTGAATGTTCACGAAGCCAAGACTCATCTTTCCAAGCTGTTAGCCCGCGTTGCTTTAGGCGAAGAAGTAATTATCGCCAAGGCAGGTACGCCTGTGGCCAAGCTGGTTCCAATCAACGGCAAAAAGCGGGACTTCAAATTCGGCTCGGCAAAAGGGGACTTTGTGGTGCCCGAAGATTTCAATGAACCCGATCCCGAAATTGAAGACCTCTTCTACAAACCGCTCCCCGAATGAAGGTCCTTCTCGACACCCATACATTTCTTTGGGCTTTAAGCGATCCTGATCGGCTCTCAGCCCGGGCGCGTGAAACCATCGCATCGTCTGAAAGATTCTGGAGTGTGGCGAGCATCTGGGAAACTCTGATCAAAGTGCATTCTGGAAAGCTTCCGATGCCACTTCCAGCCGGCAGTTATCTGACGGCGAGGATGTCCGCTAATGGGATGAGTGTGCTTCCCATTCGGCTGGAGCACGTGTTGCGGGTTCAGGAATTACCTATGCACCACCGCGACCCGTTCGATCGGGTACTCATCGCACAATGTATGCAAGAAGGCTGGCCGATCGTCACCTCGGACTCAGTATTCAAGAAGTACCCAATCCGGGTAATCTGGTAAATCAATCTGTCATTATCAATGTCGGGCTCGCCGCTCGCGGCTTATTGCAACGGGCTATCCATCGCCACTTCCGATCCCTTGTTCGCGCATTACCCTGTTCCGCTGATCTGGTAGAGGGCGACTGCAGAGTACGGGAGTAGGGAGGTTCCTCGATAAGGCGTTATAATTTGAGCCATGCCCGATAGCGAGATCATCTTTTCGGTTCGCGAGTCGCCCGAAGGCGGGTACGAAGCACATGCTCTGGGCTATTCGATCTTCACCCAGGCAGACACATTCGACGAGTTGAAGCGAAATGTGCGGGAGGCCGTCCAGTGTCATTTTGACGCCGGAACGGCGTCTCCGGTGATTCGTCTGCATACTGTGAAAGACGAGGTCATCTCCACTTGAGACTACCTCGTGATCTTTCCGGTCACGAACTCAACGGGCTGCTACGGCGATACGACGAACGCACTCGGCAGGTCGGCAGTCATGTTCGCCTGGAATCGAGCCTTCGTGGTGACATGCACCGCGTGACAGTTCCCGATCACAAGACCCTGCGACTTGGGATCTCAGCGCGATCCTTTCCGACGTTGCGGACTACTTGAACATCGAACGCTCTCAACTGGAACAGGAACTCTTCCACCAATGACCCGTCCGAAGCCTTTAGTTCTCATCATCCTCGACGGCTGGGGTTACCGCGCCGAGACCAAAGCCAATGCCATCGCGCTCGCGCGCAAACCGACTTACGACCGCCTGTTGCGCGAGTATCCCAACACCCTGATCCACACCAGCGGACCTTTCGTGGGGCTGCCCGAAGGGCAGATGGGCAACAGCGAGGTCGGCCATCTCAACATCGGCGCCGGCCGCATCGTTCACATGGACATCACCCGCATCGACCTCATGATCCAGAACGGAGACTTCTTCTCGCATCCCGTGCTGCTCGCGGCCCTGAAGCATGCGCGCGTGGGCGAGCGGAGACTGCATCTGTTCGGCCTGGTCTCCGACGGCGGCGTGCACTCGCAGCAAGCCCATCTCTACGCGCTGCTGAAGATGGCGAAGCAGAACGGCGTGGACCGTGTATTCGTGCACGCCTTCATGGATGGCCGCGACACTCTGCCCACCAACGGCGCCGGCTATCTCGAACAACTGCAGCAGAAGATGCGCGAGTATAACTCCGGCAAGATTGCCACCGTGAACGGCCGTTACTACGCGATGGATCGCGACCGGCGCTGGGAACGCATTGCCAAGGCCCACAACGCGATGGTCTTCGCCGACGCGGAAGGCGGCAAGTCCACGGACCCCGTGCAGGGAATGAAGGATTCTTACAACAAAGGCGTCACCGATGAGTTCGTGGTGCCGTTTGTTTGCACCGACAAGGCTGGTCAGCCGCTCGCCGCTATTCGCGACGACGATGCCTGCATCTGTTTCAATTTCCGCGCCGATCGCGTCCGCCAGATCACGCGTGCGCTGGCCAGGAACAGCGGGCTCAACGCGAAAGGCGGCAGCGATCTTCCCGGCGCAGCCGATCTTGACGTCGCGATCGCGCGCGACCGCGTACCCAAGAATCTGCACTACGTGTGCATGACGCAATACGACAAGAACTTCGGCCTTCCGGTGGTGATCCCTCCGGAATCGATGGCGAACATACTCGCGAACGTGATGGGCGGTCTCAACATGCGCAACCTGCGCGTGGCCGAGACCGAGAAATACGCGCACGTCACATACTTTTTCAATGGCGGAGTCGAGCAGCCTTTTCCCGGCGAAGAGCGCTTAGTAATCCCGTCGCAAAAGGTCGCGACCTACGATCTGAAGCCGGAGATGAGTGCCGCCGGCATCGCCGATGCCGTAGTGAAAGCCACCGAAGAGGGAACGTTTGACGTCATAATCGTCAACTTCGCCAACGCGGACATGGTCGGCCACTCGGGCAAGATCGAGCCGACGGTGAAAGCGGTCGAGACCGTCGATGCCTGCCTGGGCCGCATCGAGACCGCGATCCGTGCCAAGGGCGGAGCCATGCTGATCACCGCAGATCACGGCAACGCCGAAATGATGATCGACCCTGCAACCGGAGGACCGCACACCGCGCATACCACCAATCCTGTGCCGTTCATCGTAGTCGCCGATGACGCGAAGCAGTGCACTCTGAAGCCCAACGGCTCGCTGCGCGATATCTCGCCGACCATGCTGGGGATGCTCGGTGTCGATGAGCCCAAAGAGATGACCGGGAGCGACCTGCGCGATCTTAAAATCGGGTGATCTTCGATCGGGTCATCGGGCGATCTGCAAAACCGCGGTGCGCCTCCGATTACGCGATGACCTGATCTCAAGATCATCCAATTTCTTTCTGGAAGAAACAACAGTGGCGAATGGACAGATCAGCCGGCAGGAAGAACTTCGCAAGCGGACCAAGCAATTTGCGCTGCGAATCATCCGTTTGTTCCAGCATCTGCCCCGCACCACCGAAGCGCAGGTTCTTGGCAAACAGTTGTTGCGATCGGGCACTTCGGTAGGAGCTAACTATCGAGCCGCCGGGCGCTCAAGATCCAAAGCCGAGTTTGCTTCGAAGATAGGGATTGTCGTCGAGGAGGCGGACGAGACCGTGTTCTGGCTTGAGTGCTTCGTCGAGTCTGGAATTGTGAAGGAGGAACTGTTAAAGGACTTGCTGGTTGAGGCGAACGAACTCGTCGCCATCTTCGCCGCCTCTCATCGCACCGCACGACACTAGAAAAGATCGGATGATGTTCGATCGGGCCATCGGGCGATTTCAGAAGCTGTCCTTCCGATCGCCCGATGACCCGATCACAGATCACTCGATCTCTCTTCGTGCTACAGTTTTCACGCGGACACTCATGTTCGCCTGAACTCCATGGAATCACAGACAATTCTGATTCACCTTGCGCTCAAGCTGGGCGTAGCCGCCGCCGTCTCCAGCAGTCTGGTGCGCTCCAAGGAATTCAAACTGCTGTTGTTTCGCGAAGAGCGCTCATTCCGGCAGAAGGTTTACCTGGTGCTGTGCATGGCGCTTCCCATCATGGCCGGGGTCTGGATTCGCCTTCGTGTCCCCAGTTTTCTGGCGGGAGATCTGAGTTTTGAAACTGCTCTTCTGCTGGGCGTGATCGGCGGACGTTGGGCGGGGTCTCTCGGTGGCCTGCTGATGGGCGTCCCCGCTCTTCTGCATGGCGAGTGGGCGGCGCTGCCGTTCGACGTGCTTTCCGGTTTTGTCGCCGGCCAACTGCGCTCCATGGCGCTCGATAAGGATGATATCTGGTCGTTCTCTCCATTCATCGACCAAAGCATCTTCCGCCTGATTCGGCGCAATCTTCCACGCCCACGCCTGTTCGACTGGCAGGTCATGTTCTTCACCACCATCGTGCTGCTGCGTTTTGTGCAGACGGAGTTGGCACGATATTTTCCTCACTCGATCTTCAGCATGGAAAGTCCCGGCAACTGGTGGGTATGGGGCGCGATCTATGCCGCGTCGGTTACAGCCATCGGGATTGAAATCAAAATCTTCAACAGCGTGCGCATTCAAATCAAACTGGAGGAGCAGGAGCGGTTGCTGCTGCACGCTCGCATGGAAGCGCTGCAGAACCAGATCAACCCGCATTTTCTTTTCAACACCCTGAATTCGATTTCTTCGCTGGTGCGGTTCGATCCGGACACCGCGCGCGAGGTGATTTCCAAACTGGCCACGATTCTCCGGCGTCTGCTGAACAGCGCAGACGCCTTCGTGCCTCTGCGGGAGGAGGTGGAGTTCATCGACAACTATCTCGACATCGAGGTTGTCCGTTTCGGAAACGACAAGCTGCGAGTGGTGAAGGAACTCGCTCCGGACTCGCTGGACGTGATGGTTCCCAGCATGCTCCTGCAGCCGCTGGTGGAAAACTCCATCAAGCATGGACTCTCTTCGAAGGTGGAGGGCGGAAGCATTCATCTGCGCAGCCGCTTGTCCGACTCGGGGCTGATTATTGAAGTGGAAGATGATGGGGTTGGAATGGCTGCGGCCCAGCTAGTGGACTCCGGCAGCGCGCGAGGCGCCGGAATCGGCATGGCCAACGTTTCCGAGCGGCTGCAGGTGCTGTATGGAGACACGGCTCGCATGACGATTGACAGCCACGAAGGGAAGGGAACTCTGGTTCGCATCCGGCTACCGCTGTTACAGGCCGCAGGGGCCGTGCCGGAAGGCTTTTACGAAGAGCGTTCGACGACGCGCCGGTAAAAATCTTCGTATTGAGGGACGATCCTGCTGGAGCAGAATCTGGCCTGAGCGACGGCACGAGCTGCCTTGCCCATGGTCCGCAAGCGGCTTTCGTCGTTCAAGAGTTCGATGGCGTAGCGGGCCATCGTGTCCACATCGCCGACGTCGGCCAGATATCCGCTGGTGCCATGTTCAATCACTTCCGAAACGCCGCCGGTGCGGGTCGCGATGGGCACGACTTCGCAGGCCATCGCCTCCAGCGCCGCCAAGCCGAACGATTCCAGTTCGCTCGGCATCAGCAGGATGTCGGCGACTCCCATCTTTTCCTGCACCTGATCCTGCTTGCCCAGGAAGAGAACATCTTCGTGGATTCCCTTTTGTACTGCCAGCCATTCGGCCACGGAGCGGTCCGGGCCGTCGCCGATCAGCAGGAGTTTCGACGGGACTTGCTTGCGGACGCGGTCAAAGATTTCGATCACATCAGAAACTCGCTTCACCGGGCGAAAATTCGAGAGGTGAACCAGCAAACGCTCGCCGTTGGGGGCATACTCCAGGCGAAGTTCCCCCGAGTTCTTTGGTCTGCGATAGACATCGCAATTGACCGAGTTGTAAATTACTTCGATTTCCTTCTTCACATCCAAAACGCGCATGGTGCGGTCGCGCAGGTAGTTGGAGACAGCCGTCACGCCGTCACTCTGGTTGATGGAATAGCGCGTGATCGGCAGGTAGGAGCGGTCCAGCCCCACGAGCGTGATGTCTGTGCCATGCAGTGTCGTGACGAAAGGCAGCCTGCGGCCCCGCGGACCATCCCCCAGCATCTGCCTTGCCAGCAATGCGCTCACCGAGTGCGGGATCGCATAGTGAACGTGCAGCAGGTCGAGATCGTACAGCTGCGCGACCTCGGCCATGCGCGTCGCTAACGCCAAATCGTAGGGCGGATAATCGAACAGCGGGTAGCGTGAGACTTCGACTTCGTGATAATGAATGTTCGGTTCTTGCCCGCGGAGCCGGATGGGCTGAGCATAGGAGATGAAATGAATCTCGTGCCCGCGCTGCGCCAGTTCCAGCCCGAGTTCGGTCGCCACCACACCGCTGCCGCCGTAGGTCGGATAACAGGTGATCCCAATCTTCATCTTGCCCAGCTCCGCCCTTTCCCGTGGTTCTATACGGTCCTGTGATTCGATGGTTGGAAACAATAGAGGATGCAGATTCTACAGCGCACAGAAGGGTTTCGGTGCGTGAGAAGCATAGTCTAGCGCGGCAAACTACTCGGCGGCTTTTGCTTCCGGCTTGGAAAGGCCAGGATCCAGCTTATCCAGGTAGGCTTGGAAGCGCTTCTTGGATTCGTTCGGTAGGCCTGTGAATTCAATGCCCATGCCGACTCCGGGATCGCGCGTACGAACCGTGGCCGTGGCGGAAATGTGCTCCTGCTCCATCCAGAAATCCACCTTGAGCACGGTTGTAGTGTCCAGCGGCATCGCGACCTCAACATAACAACCGTTGCCGCTGATGTCGGTGGCGTTTACCCGCATGGGGGTGTTGACGCGCTCATCGCGGAATTCGAGAGGGAACGAGATCTTATGACGTTGAAATCGTCTGCGATTGTCGGCAGACGGAACCTGGAGGTTGGATCGCATTTCCACGGGCAGCTCTGAGATCCAGGGGCACTCCTGCTCGACCACCAATTGCACGCCAACTTGAATCTTCTTGAGTGCTCCAGCTTCCATCACCCAGACCACTTTGCAGCGCGCCTTCCTGGTTTCAAATTGAACGCCGATGACGTCGCCCACCTTCAACTCATGCTCGAGGCCGGAAATGCAGGCTCCGGTGATGCTGGCATTCTGGGCGGTGGCGTTTTGATGGAAGGGCTGGTTGTTGGCGCCCATGCCCCACACACGGATGCGCAAGTCTAAGGTTGCACGCGGGGCTGCCGCAGAGGCACACATAATAAAGACTCCGGCTTGAATCTTCTAAGCTAAATCTAACGTAATCATACCCCGGTAGAAGGCTTGCCGAAGATTACGATAGTCATCCGTCCCCGGAACGCATCGTTGCAATGACAAAGGATAAACGCTATCCACGGGGTTGCGCCGGAATCATCTCGTGGTACGAAATCAACGTGATGCCTTCGCTCGACAGCAACTCTCGTGCCTCGGGCATAGTCAAGACGCGCAACTCGGTCTCCCGCGATTCGCGCAGGCGCGTGTTGGCCGACCGCAGGTCGTCATCGTTGTAGCCGGGATGGCAGACGAACTCCCAGGTGCCCTCGGGAATGATCGCGGCGATCGCGCGAAAGAGTTTTTCATCCAGTGCTCCGGTCACGACAATGCCCAGTGTGCCATCGGGAGTCACTAGGCCCTCTCGTGCCGCCGCCTCGCGGAACTTGCCGGCCAGCGTGCGCAGAATCTGTACCTCGATGTATCGCGTCCAGAGACTGGGACGAGCCAGCAATTCTTCGGATTTCAGCGGTTTGCCCGGCCCGAAGGGATTGCGCACAGCCCGCACACCGCAGGCCCCCGCGGCGCGCAATAGAGGACGGAGCACTGCGGGAAACAAGTGCGTGTGTTTGTGGGTATCGAGGTGAGAGACGACAATGCCAGCCGACTGGATCTTGCGAATCTGCGCGCTAGTCTCCGCTTCGATCTCGGCCGCATCCAGTCGGCCGGCGAGCGCACGCGCAGCGAAGGATTTCAGTCCGTCGCGGAAACGAGCGCCACCGGAATCGAGCGATGCGATGGAAGGTAGCAGCGCTGCATCGAGCACTGGCTGTCCGTCGATCAGCACAACATGGCAGCCCACACAGAGCCGGGGAGCAGTCTTTGCCAGACGCACGGCATCTTCGAACGCGCGCCCGTTGGCCATCAACGTGGAGGAAGTCACGATTCCGTGAGTGTGAGCTTCGACAATGGCGCGATTGACGCCTGCAGTAAAGCCAAAGTCATCGGCATTGACGATCAGACGGCGCACCGCGTCAGTCTAGCAGGGAGCGCGGCTCAGGCTTTGGGCTCTTGAACCTTCCACGCACGAATCTTGATTCTCGGCTGCGGGAAGGGTAGAGTCGTGAGAGCACAACGCCTGTGGGGTGGTTCTTTATGTCCAGTCAAAGCAAAACATATCTCAAGTTCGGCTCGGCCACGGTCCTGATTCTTCTCCTGCTCGGGTATCTCGCTTATACCGGGGTGCAGGATAGCAAGAGCTACTACGTCACCATCGGCGAGCTGCATAAGATGGGCAACGGGGCTTACAGCAAACGGCTGCGGGTGGCGGGGAATGTGCAACCGGGGTCGATCAGGCGGACGGGAACGCACGTTGAGTTTGTATTGATGGAACAGGATCAATTGCTCTCGGTGGATTACACCGGAACGGAAGCGCCTCCCGATACTTTCAAGGATGACTCGCAGGCGCTGGCCGACGGCAGTTTTGGCCGCGATGGCGTATTCCACGCCAAGGCGCTGCAGGCCAAGTGCGCCTCGAAGTACGCGCCCAAGCAGCCCGGCGCTCCGGCGAATGGCACGCCGTCCGCAGGGCCCGGCAAGACCATGACGCAGGTCCAAAGCGGCGCGTCGGCTGCTGTTCCGAATTAGCCGCTGTCTCGAACTACTCGAACGAATGCACAGGGAGTAAAGCGAGCTTGCCCTTCAGCGCATAATCTTCGCGCACCGCCTGTACTTAGTCCGGCAGTTTCCCAGGTTGGCAAGGTTACGTAAGACAGTCAGCGGCATTGACTCGCCCTCGGGCTCATGATAGCTTTGCAGCGAGCCGTTTAACGCCCCCGGTTCCGGGCCCTTCCAAAGTAATTCAAAGTACATCCCAGGGAAAATTCCACGAATCGTTCCAACGCCGATCGCGCGATATCTTTGTGCGCGACGGATGATAAGAGACGAGGAGAAACACCCGATGAAGATTCAGAGAAGCACTTTGCCTGCAGTGTTGTTAGTTTTTCTAATTGGAGCAAGCCTAAACGTATTCGCCGCCAACACGACCGTTGGTCTTTGTCCCGGCCCCGGATTTCACTACACCACGATTGGAGCGGCCCTGCTGCATACTTCTGTAGGCGGAACCGTCGGCATTTGTCCGGGCACTTATCCCGAGCAGGTGCTGGTCAATTTCTCGGTCACGCTGAAAGGCGTGGCGGCGTCCGGCACCGACGCTGCGGTGATCGTGCCGCCGGTGGGCGGGCTGGTGCCGAACACCACCGACGTGGATACAGGAAATCCGATCGCGGCGCAGTTATTAGTGCAAAACACGAGCGGGGTTTCGATCAGCAATATCACTGTCGATGGCACGGGAAACGGGATTGCCGCCTGCTCGCCCGACATTCAAGGCATTCTGTTTCAGAATGCCTCGGGAACGCTGGACCACGTGGCCGTGCGCAACCAGACTCCGGCGCCGGCCGATGGCGGCTGCCAGATTGGCGAAGGAATCTACGTGCAGACTGCGGCGGGCTTCACCTCCTCGCTGACGGTGGAGAATAGTTCCGTACACAACTACAACAAGAATGGGATTACGGGAAACGACCCGAACACGACGCTGATCGCCACTGGCAACTACGTGCAGGGCGCGGGAGTGGTTCCGGTTGGAGGCGCGGCGCAGAACGGGATTCAGCTGGGATTCGGGGCTACGGGTAAGATCAACAGCAACGTGGTGATCGACAATATTTACGGGGATGCAACCATTGCGGCGTCGGCCGACATTTTGCTCTACGACACGGCCGAAGATACCGCGATCACCGTTAACTCGAACACGCTCGGGAACAGCCAGTTACCGATCGGTCTGGAGACCGATTTTGCCTATGGCTCGGGCGAGTACGGTGACGGGGTCTACGTGGAGGGGAATAAAATCATGGGTACGTCGGTTTACGATGCCATCGACCTGTGCACGAACGGCAATATCGTGACCGGAAACACAATCTTCAATAGCGCGGAATCCGGCATCCATCTGGACGCTTCCTGCGGCACCTATTACAGCGGACCCGCTACCGGCAACAACAACACGGTGACCGGAAACACAATCGTGGAAAGCGCCTGTGCCGGCATTTTGGCAGACCCGGGAACCGCTGGCAACACCACCACTCCGGACAGCTACTTCACGGTGCCATTTACCATCACCAGTTCCACCAGTTCGTGTACGATCCCGCCGCGGGCCGCCTTACACGGCAAAGCCCTGCGCAAGTTCAGCCCAGCAAGATAAGGTTGAGCGACAACTAAAGCACGCGTAAACAAACTTGGGGCAGCCGGTGATCGTCACCAACTCCGGCTGCCCCTGCCTTTGCAAAAAAGGGCGAAAATCCATAGATTCTTTGCTGTGCCCCGCAGCGGACAAATTCAAGTGGCGCTCTACTCCTTGTGACGAATCTTGCAACAGCGCCCACCGGCGCGCCCATCGTTGTGGTCAACGGACTCATCAAGCAGTTTGGCCGCTTTGCCGCCTTGCGCGGCGTGGACGCGGAGTTCGATGCCGGCAAGTTCCACGTGATTCTCGGCGACAATGGGGCAGGGAAGACGACTCTGCTGCGCGCGCTGGCAGGGTTGGCTCATCCCACCAGGGGCACGATTTCCATCCTCGAGAAAAATCCGCACGATGCATGCCGCGAGGTCGGCTATATGGCGCATCCGTCGCTGCTTTACGACGAGATGAGCGGGATGGAGAATCTGCGCTATTTCGCGCGACTTTACGACGTCTCCGGCGACAGCCGTTGTGAGCAGGTGATTCGGGCCGTGGGACTGAATCCGGAGTTGGCGCGGCCCGTCGGACAGTATTCGCAAGGCATGCGGCAGCGCATGTCTCTGGCGCGGGCCATTCTGCACGATCCGAAAATTCTCCTGCTGGACGAGCCGTTTTCGAATGTGGATGTGCACTCCGCGCGGGAGATGGTTGGCTTGCTCCAAGGTATGCGCGACGAAGGCAAAACTATTTTTGTGGTCACTCACCAGGCCGCGCTGCTGGAGGGCGTGGCCGACGAATTTGTTTGGATGCAGGCGGGGCAGATTGTCGACCGCACGTTTGAGCTCGCGCCGGATCCTTCGCAAGCGGGGACGCGATGAGTTCACTGCGCTCCATCACGTTGGCCACGCTGACGAAAGACATCCGCCTGGAGTGGCGTTCGCGGGACGCGATTAACTCCATGCTGTTTTTTTCGCTGCTGGTGGTGGTGATCTTCAGCTTCTCGTTTGATCCAGTGGCGGAGGAGTCGCGGCACATCGTCGGAGGTCTGGTTTGGATCGCGTTCCTGTTCGCCGCCGTGGTTGCGCTCAACCAGACCTGGGCGCGGGAAACGCGCAATCAGGTGCTGGACGCCTACCGGGTGTCGCCTGCGCCGGCGAACGGGCTTTTCCTGGCCAAGGTTCTCGGCAACTTTATTTTCGTTAGTCTGCTGGAAGCCCTGATGACTCCGTTGTTCATCATTTTCTACAACCTGCGGGCTCTGGGGCCGGCCTGGCAATTGATTCCGATCGCGATTTTTGGAACCTGGGCGCTAGTGGTGAACGGCACCTTTTTCGCGGCCATGTCGCTGCGCATGCGCAGCCGCGAAATTATGTTGCCGCTGCTGCTATTTCCAATTTCTATTCCGGCTTTGATGGGAATGGTACAGGCGACCACGGCGGTTCTCACCGGCGAAGAGTCCGCCCGGTTCTGGATCGTGTTGCTTCTGACCTACGATGTGGTGTTTACTACGGCTTGTCTGGCTTTGTTCGAGGCCATCCTGCACGCCGAGTGAAACAGTATGAAACGGGCCTTCCCCATCCTTGCGGTGCTTGCCACGTTGTTCGTAGCTTACGGCTTTTATTTAGGACTCTTCGTTGCACCCACGGAACGCACGATGGGGGATGTACAGCGCATCTTTTATTTCCACGCACCTTCGGGTTGGACAGCCTTCTGGCTCTTTTTCGCCAACCTGATCGCTTCCGTCGTTTACCTCATCTGGCGCAACGCCAAGGCGGACGCGCTGGCCGTGGCCTCCGCGGAAGTCGGCGTGGTGTTTTGCACGGTTGTTCTGGTGACTGGGCCACTGTGGGCCCGTCCGGTTTGGGGCATCTGGTGGACCTGGGATCTACGCCTTACCAGCACCCTTGTCCTCTGGCTGATTTATGTAAGCTATCTGGTGCTGCGCCGCTTTTCTGACAGCGCGCAAACGCCGGTACTTGCGGCTGTGCTCGCTATCTTCGGGGCGCTAGATGTGCCGCTGGTTTATTTTTCCATCTGGTTTTTTCGCACGCAGCATCCTCAGCCCGTTATCGGCAACGGGGGTTCGCTCGATCCCAGCATGCGGCCAGCGTTCTGGACTAACGTGGCGGCATTTTCCTGCTACGGTGCTCTGCTCTGTTGGGCCCGTTACCGGGTGGAGTTGATGCACCGCGAGGTCGAAGAGGGCCATGCGCTCGCCTCGTTGCTGGATGAAAACTCGCCCGACGTCGAGGCGAGACCGGCGCACCGCGGGGGCCCGCGATGAACTCCCTACGATTTCTCTACGCGGCGCTGGCAGCCACCGCACTGATCCACGGCGGCTATCTGGTGAGTCTCTTTCGTCGCTACAGCCGTCTGCGGCGGCAGATGAAGGATCTGGGGAAGGGGAAGTGAATGCGCAATTAGCAGTTAGCAATTGGCATTTAGCCAACCCGGGCTGGTACAGTGAGCGAAGATTCCCAGAGAGGCTAATTGCTAACTGCCAATTGCTCGATTGCCGCGCTCAGTTGGTCACGCCCCGCTGCAGCGCGCTGAGGAAATCGGTGCTGCCGGTGGAGCGGAGAAATTCGTAGTCCTCGATCATGGCGGCGGTTCCCACGCGCAACGAGGGCAGAGGCGATTCCACACGGATCACGCGCGCGGTAAAGCGCACGCGGACCGCATCCGTTAACGTGATGTGGGGTGGAAAGGTAAGCGTGACTTCGCACGGCGTTCCCGCCGGCACCGGCCGGTCGAGGTAAAAGAAAACCCCGCGCGCACTCACATTCTGAGTTTCGGTTTGGAATTCGTTCTCTTGATCCAGACGAACCACCGCCGGTAAGCGCATATCGAAGCGCCGCATGGTTCGCCGTTCATTGGATTGCATCCGTGGCGTATTTTCCGAAAGCATTTTTCCCCAAGAAAAAACCAACTCTAATGCAGAACGGAATCGACAGCCCGGCTGAGAGGCCCACTTCCCGCCCACGCCCTTGGGCAGGCTCTGAATACCTCAACTCTATAGAATTGCCAGCCGTTTGCAAGAGCAAAAAGACTCATGGAACTAATTCGGTCAATCCCGCAAGTATTAGAAAGCCACCCTCGTTCCGGCTGAGATTTAAGCAATCCCGGTGCCATCCGGTCCGGTCGGCGGTTCTTGTTATCTACGGAAAATCAACGGTTCCTGCGGTTCGGGCCGCGCTTCCTCGACGCGAGGCATGCAAGGCTTTGCAGGAATCGTGCCTGCCGAGGCGGCCTGCAATTCCCTTCATCCCACTTTCGTGCCATGCTCCGGCATCTTTCCACGCTCCCCGACGCATCTGACAAATCCGGGACCGTGCGGGGAAGCGGAGGTGCGCTTGACTTGCCTATCCGCCAGATGTTTAAGTAGTTGTTTGTTTTCCGCCAGTTCCTAAGTGACATGTCAGCAGCGGGCGGTTTCGCCGGCGCCGAGTGAGAACTCGTGCGTCGTTTCTACTCTCTCCAAAATGATCGGGTTGCACCGGAGGAAAAGCGTGATGGGAAATGGCCGTGCGTTGTCGGCAAGAAGCTCGGAAAGCTCGAGCAGCAGCTTGGTTCGGGTCCGCGCCTTTGCGGCCGTCTTTGTCCTGTTATTGGCGGGGTGTACCCTGCTCGGATTGGGTTCGCTGCGGAGCGCCCGTAAGTCGCTGGCGCAAGCTTCCGCCTCGCCGGCTCTGCCTGCCTCCAGCGGAGCTTCTTCCACGAAATCGTCGCTAAAGTCCAAGACGGACGCCCAATCTATTCTCGGCCAGCTGCCTATGATCTTTGAGCCGAACCAGGGCCAGACGGATTCGAGCGTGAAATTCCTCGCTCGCGGAGCGGCATACAGTCTCTTTCTCGACTCCACCGGCGCGGTGCTCACCACGCGGACCGCGCGCCCGCTGCTCCCCGGTGAAAGCGCGCCCGGTCGAAGCCTGGAATCCCTGCGCATGACGCTGGTCGGCGCCAACCCGGCGGCAGCCGTCGCCGGAAGTGATCGCCTTCCCGGCAAGACCAACTATTTCATCGGCAACGACCCCAAGCAGTGGCGCACCGGCGTTCCGCAGTTTGCCGGAGTTCACTACGAGAGTGTCTATCCCGGAATCGATTTGGTTTTCTACGGCAACCAGGGACGCTTGGAATACGACTTCAAGATCGCTCCCGGTGCAGACCCAACCCAGGCCGAGTTGCAGTTTGATGGTGCGGCCAAGCTGGAACTCAGCAACGGCGACCTGATTCTCACCGGCAGCGGCGGCGATCTCCGCCTGCAGGCCCCGCGAGTTTACCAGCGCGCCGGAGACGAGCAGCAGTCGGTCGAGGGACGCTTCGTCCTCCGCGCCGCCAACCGTGTTGGCTTCGAGATCGGTGCCTATGATCGCGGCAGGGAACTGGTGATTGATCCCATTCTCAGCTACTCGACTTACTTCGGTGGCGGCGGTGCGGACACCTCGCCTTCCATCGCGGTGAATGGTGACGGCTTCATTTATCTTTCCGGATCGACCACCTCCGGGTCCCCGAGCACCTTACCTGGGCTTCCTGTAACCTCGAACGCGTACCAATCGACCTTAAACGGCGCGCAGAATATTTTCATCCTCAAGCTGGACCCGACGGCTGGTGAAGCCGGCGTCGTGTACCTCACCTACCTGGGCGGCAGCGGAATTGACACCAGCGCTGGGCTGGCCGTGGACCCCGGCGGAAACGCTTACGTCGCCGGCACCACTACTTCCCCGAATTTCCCAACGGTCGGCGGATACCAGAGCGCGCCTGAAACCGGTAGCACGGGCGCTCCTTGTTTCCCCAACGAGTCGGTACCGTGCCACGTATTCGTCAGCAAGCTGAGCGGACTCGATAACCTGACAACGCCCCCATCCCTGTCGTACTCGACTTACCTTTCCGGCAACGGCACGGACATCGCCAGCGGCTTGGCCATCGACAGCAACGCCGACGTGTTTATCACCGGCACCACGACTTCCAGCGACGTTGGCAGCTTGTCTGATGTCTTTCCCGCGAGCTTTCTGCCTACGCCTTTTCAGCAATCGCCGTCGCAGGGTTCGACCATCCAGTTCTTTGTGACCGAGGTAAATACCAAGACGATCGGCACGGCCAGCGTTCCCTATTCCACATACTTTGGCGGCGCTACAGGTACGGTTGCCGTCGGCGGCGGCATCGCGGTCGACTCAGTCGGCAACGTTTACTTCAGCGGCACAACGAATTTCTTCAACAGCGGGGAGAGCGTAAGCCACGCCGGAGGCCTAGAAGGCACAGATTTCCCGATCCTGAATGCCTACCAACCGTGTCTCGACACGCCTCCGCCGACTACGATTACTTATCCAGTGGGATGTACGGAACCGACGACCAGCCCTATCGCGACCGACGCTTTCATCGCCAAGCTGAACCCTGCCGCCGCTCAGACCAGTGGGGCGCAGCTGCTTTTCTCCAGCTACCTTGGCGGTAGCGGCGACGATACCGGACCCGCGCTCGCGATCGATAACGGCGCCGCCAACGTCTATCTCACCGGATCGACCAATTCGAGTGATTTCGTCTTTCCGCTCTCGATTGGGGCCTTCCAGACGTGCCTCGATACTCCCCTCAATCCGGCGGCGGGAACGGCTTGTCCGGCAATTGGGGGCTCGCCAGTGCCGACCGACGCCTACGTGGCGCGGTTCCCGAATCTCACCCCGACTGTAGGAAGCACAGGGGTTCTGAACCTGGCCTATTTTTCATATCTTGGTGGAACTGGGAACGATAGCGGGCTGGCGATCACTGCGGATCCCGCGCAGGGTGCGCTGATCACCGGCTCTACCAGTTCCGGCGTGGAAGGCGTCTTCAACCAAGCCATAGATTTTCCGGTGAGCGCGGGTCCGATTCAGAGCGTGCTCAACGGCACGCAGAACGCTTTTTTTGCCCGCATTTATACGGCGACGGTGTCGGGCCAAGGTGCGGTGGGCTCTTATGTGACATACTTTGGCGGCAACGGTGTGGATCGCGGCACCAGCATTACGCTCGATTCCAGCCTCAACACCTACTTTGCCGGCGATACCACGTCTACTAACCTGGAGACCGTCAACCCGTTGCAGCCCAACATCAGCGTGGCGCCTGACACATTCGCGGTCAAGCTGCAATCAGAGAGCAGTTTGTGCATTGGCCCTCCGAACTGCCCCGCGGTGGTGGTCTCGCCGACCGGAGGAGCGGTCGCAGCCGGCACCGGCGTAACCATGACCTTCACCGTGACCAACCTGGGCCCGGATTTAGCCACCGACATCACTGTAATTGGCCAGCTCAACTTTGGTAGTTCAATTAATTCCACGGCGACCCTCGGTACCGCGACAGCCGGGTCGGGCACTTGCAGTGCGCCTCTCGGCAGCACTGTGTCCTGCGTAATCCCCACGCTGCAAGCCGGTTCCATATCCTCCGTCGTAATGGTGGTGACGCCGAACGGGATCGGCAATGGCTCGCTACAGGCCACCGTGAGCAACCCGAACAACACGAGTACCCAGAACGTGGCTACTGCCACCTTCGAAGCAACCAATTTTTCGGCGAGCATCCTGCCCTCATCCGCCACCGTGGTTGCCGGCAGCACCGCGCACTACTCAGTGGACGTGAACGCCAGCCCAGGGTTCGGCGCCAACGTCTCGTTCCAATGCAGTTCCCTGCCGGTGGGCGCGAGTTGCGGTTTCCAGCCGGCCACGCTCAGCTTTAATGGCAGCAATAATCAGTCGAGTGCGCTCAGTGTGACCACCACGGCGCGCCCCCCGACCACGATCACCTCCACGAAATGGCGTGGCCCCGTCTATGCTTTGTGGCTGATGGCTCCCGGCCTGGCTCTGCTGAGTCTCGGCAGCCGCAAACGCAGGCGGAACCGGCTGCTGGGTTTCCTCGCGCTATCGACGCTCTTCGCGCTCGTCGTGCTGCTGCCGGCGTGCAGCCATACCAAGGAGCAGCCGGTAGTGAGCGGAACCCCGGCGGGCACGTATCCTCTCACGGTGACGGCGACCTCGGGCACGAATTCTCAGAGTATTGGGTTCACTCTGACGGTGCAGTAGGCGTTGAGACAGGTTTTTCCTTAGCTGGGCGGCAAGCAATTCCAGCTAAGGATCGAAGCGGGGCATTAGGTTGATCTAGGCTGGGATCCGTCTTGGCGATCGGATCTATGCTCCGGCGGAGAGCTTGTGGTGGCTCTTGGCTTCGGCGATGCCGTATTGCCGAATCTTATAGAGCAGCGCTTTGTAGCTGATCTGCAGAAGCGCCGCGGCCTGCTTGCGATTCCAGTTCGTCTGTTCGAGCGCCTGCCGGATGGCTTCTCCTTCGGCTTCGTCCTTAGCATTGCGAGCCAGCGATTTCAAGCCGCCGGCTTCCCGGTTCGTCGCTCCAGAATCGACGCGCGCGCCCCCACCGCCGTTGCCGTCGTGCCGGGGCTGCAATTCGGCCGCCGCCAGCTTCTCGTCACCCAGGATCAGGTAGCGCTTCAGGAAGTTGTTCAACTCCCGCAAATTACCTGGCCACGAATGCGCCTGGCAGGCCTCCAGCAGCGGCTGGGAAAGTGGAAGTTGAGGCCGCGCATATTGTTCGGCCATGCGCGTCATGAAATGCTTCAGCAGAATGGGAATCTCTTCTTTGCGTTCGCGCAGCGGCGGTAGTTGCAAAGTGAACGCGTTGAGGCGGTAATAGAGATCTTCGCGCAAGCGCTTGGTCGCGAGCGCCTGGGGGATGTCGATATTCGTCGCCGCCAGGATGCGCACGTCCACCTTGATCACGGTGCGGCTTCCCAGCCTAGAAAATTGCTGGTCCTGCAGCACGTGCAGCAGCTTGGCCTGCAGCGCTGGCGGCATCTCGCCGATTTCATCGAGCAGGATCGTACCTTTGTTGCATATTTCGAACTTGCCGGGCTTGGCGTGCGTCGCGCCGGTAAATGCTCCCGGCTCGTAGCCGAATAATTCGCTTTCCAGCAGATCGGCGGGAACGGCTGCGCAGTTCACCTTCAGGAAGGTTCTGTGCGCGCGCGGCGAAAGTTTGTGAATCAGCCGGGCCAGCACTTCCTTGCCGGTTCCGCTCTCGCCCAGCAGCAATACCGGAATATCCACATTCGCCACCAGCGCCGCCTGCGAGCGAATCTTGCGCATGGCCGGACTGGCCGCGATAAAGAACACATCGTCGGCCACTTCCTCGACTTCGCCTCCGACCGGCCCCTTACCCTGGCCCAGGCACTGGTCGATCACCGCATCCAGTTCCGCTTTCTGAAAGGGCTTGGTCAGGTAGTCCTGCGCGCCCAGGCGCATGGCCTGCACTACCTTCTTCGTGTCGTTGACGCAGGAAAGCATAACGACCTTCACCCCCGGCCGCTTTTGCCGGAGTTGTTCCAGCGTCTCCAGTCCATCGATTCCCGGCATGAGAACATCCAGCAACACCAGGTCCGGCTCCATGCCTTTTTCCACGCGCTGCAGAGCTTCTTCGCCGGTCGACGCGGTTTCCACTTTGTAGTCGTCGACCTCCAGCAGAGTCTTGATGTAGCGGAGCATGGCCGGTTCGTCATCCACCAGCAGAATCTTCGCGGTTTCGCTCATCGATTCTTTCCTTTGCCGGCAGATTCCGAGGTAGGTTTGAAGGGAATCAGAAATGAAAATTTACAGCCCGCGCCGGGATCGCTCTCCACCCAGACTTTCCCTCCCATGCCTTGTACCAGGCGGCGCACAATCGCTAGGCCAAGCCCCATGCCTTCCTGATTTTCATTGCCCGGCAGGCGGAAGAAATCATCGAACACTTCCTGATGAAACTCCGCCGGGATTCCCGGACCTGTGTCGGACACGCTGACCTTCACCGAATTCGGTTGCGATGTTTCAAGCCGGCGTCTCTCACCCGCCGATGCCGGCTGAGCCGTGGCGCGCCGCTCCCACATGTAGGGTTCCGCGTGCAGCCAAACCGTTCCGCCTTGCGGAATAAACTTGAAAGAGTTCTCCAGCAAGTTCGAAATCACGCGCTCCAGCTTTGGAAGATCGAAAGGAAACACGGGTAATTTTTCATTCGCCAGAAAGTAAAGCGCCAGTCCTTTTTCCTGAAAGCGAGCCGACCACAGACGGCAAACCTCCGACAGGCACTCGTTGATGTTGCCAGCCGCGAACTGCATCTTCAGGCCGCCAGTTTCTAGGGCGCTATAGGTAAGGAAATCCTGAATGAACTGTTGCAGCCGCTTGCCGCTCATCTGCATGTCGCCCAGCACTTCCCGCTGCCGCACATTCAACGGTCCCAGCTTTTCGCTCTGCAGCAACTCCACGTATCCGTTCAGAATCGCCAGCGGCGTCTTGAGGTCGTGCGCTGCGGAGCCCAGGGCGTTGGTTGTACGCTGAAATTGCTGCTGCAAATCGGAGTAGGCCTGCTGCAAATCCGCGGGATCGAGTTCCCCTGCCTCCGCGGCCCGAGACACCACTGCGCCCGTCTTTCCTTCGCCAGGTCGGGAAACACAGATATTCTTTTGCACGGTGGCCATAAGGTCTGGTGGCGTAGTACCGAAAGGGGGGATTGCACTCGACTGGTGAGGAAGAATGCTGTACCAAAATCGTATGCTATGGCAGTTTTCATTGTCAACGAAAAATGCAAGCCGATTACCCAAGTGTGGCAAAACCTTGCACTCCAAGCCTGATCTTCAGCTTCGGTCCACCCCTGTGGCGTAGGACGAGTCCCCGACTCGAAGACCATGAAAAGCCAGCACTTTGCCGTTCTTTTGGGTTCGATTCCCGGCTCTAACCGTTTCTCTATGGCTTTGTTACCCTTTGCTTCTGGGATGTTGCCCTTAACGCTTGCTTTGGCCCAAAAGATGCTTGAATTCTCCGGTTAACAGCGAAGGAAGGGGTGTGTGTGAACCCAAGTACTCCAGCGGCCGAGCGTCGAAGGTGGCCCCGTCTGCCTTTGGCAATCCCCGTCTTTGTGCGGGGCCAGGTCGCGCAGGAAAGAGAGTTCTTGGAGTTTGCCACCGCTCTGAACGTATCCGCTGGTGGCATGCTCTTGGCGGTTCGCCGCGCTTTGCCCTCCTCAGCGCAGGTTTCGCTGGAGATTCCAAGTGCCCCATTGGCCGCATTGGCTGCTCTGCCCAAGGTCGCACGCAGCCTCCGCGCAAAGGTCCTGCGCATGCAGCATGCCCAGGGTTACAACCTGGTTGGCCTCAAGTTCTCCCGTCCGCTGCTCAACGGCCACGCCCGCGTGAAACCGCCGCGACGGAAGCTTGCTTCTGTTGTGTGAAAATCTTTTCTCCTACCTAACCCACCGGATCGGGTAACTTCCCACCCCGCTCATTACCCGCTGTTACCCCGGTCATTCTTTAGTAAGTTGCTTTTCATCAATCACATAGGCTAGCCTGATAGCGTACGGGTCTGCTCCCCTGTGTTTGGTTCTCCGGATGCACATCGGACCATAAGCCTGCGCCGCAAAGCCAGGAACACCTATGAGCACTTCAAACCCGGTTAGCTCCCTCATCCAGCCTCTCGGAGAAATGCCCCCTGAGGCAGTCATATTTGGGGGCACGGACGTCATGCGCTCTCTGCGCGAAAGGCTGGCCAAAATTGCCGGCGCGAATGTTCCTGTGCTCATTCAGGGAGAGAGCGGCACTGGCAAAGACATCATCGCCCGCATGATCCATGCCGCTTCGCCATGGAAAACGGGTCCCTGGGTGAAGGTGAATTGTCCCGCGATTCCAGGCACGCTGCTCGAGAGCGAACTGTTCGGCTACGAAAAGGGAGCCTTCACCGGCGCCTTTGGCATGAAGCCCGGCCGGGTCGAGATGGCGCATCGCGGCACTTTATTCCTCGATGAAATCTCCGAACTCGATATGAGCCTGCAGTCCAAGCTCTTGCAGCTTCTGCAGGATGGTCAGTTCTGCCGCATCGGCGCGCAGGAAGACAAGAAAGTCGAAGTCCGCGTCGTCTGCGCCACCAATCGAAAACTGGAAGACGAAATCGCGAGCGGCACCTTCCGCGCCGATCTGTTCTATCGCATCAACGTGGTGAATCTTCGCATGCCGTCGTTGCGCGAGCGTGCCTCCGATATTCCGGAGCTGGTCGCTTACTTCCTCGAGTATTACAACCGCAAGTTCAACTCGCGCGCCAAACCTCTTTCCGCCGATTTGATGAACGCATTCGCGAAATACCGCTGGCCGGGTAACGTCCGCGAGCTGGAAAATCTAATGAAGCGTTACGTCATCCTCGGCACCGAAGAATCCATTTCCGGCGATCTTCGCCCGCACGAGCCGGATTTCTTCAGCGCCGATATTTCCGTCGACGGACCGATCTCGCTGAAGAAGATCACCCGGCAGGCGGTGCATGAACTGGAACGCAAGATTATTCTGAAAGTGCTGCAGCATCATCACTGGAACCGCAAACAAGCCGCCCGTGCCCTGAACATCAGCTACCGCGCCTTGCTCTACAAGATCCGCGACGCCGGGCTGCCCTCGAACCGCGCCGCCCGCCGCCCCGAGGCTGATGAAGGAAATCAAACCGTAGCCGCAGACTGATCGCGCGCTTCACTCCGCAGGACGCCAACTACCCGCGCAACTCCGCCAGCGCCTTGCGCGCATCATTGTTGTTGGGATTGATCTTCAGCGCGCGCTCCAGTTGCTGGCGTGCCTGTGCCGGCTGGTTCGCTTTTTGGTAAGCGAGCCCCAGGTGATAGTGCACCGTCGGGTCATCGGCCGCGCCTCGCTTCTCGCTCAGCCGCAGCGATTCCTGGAACAGATCGATTGCCGACTGATACACGCCCTTGTGAAAATAAGCCCAGCCCAAGGTGTCCGCGGCATTCGACGAATCGGGCATGCCGCGCCGCGCCGTCTGCGCCATCGCCAGCGCCACGTCCACGTTGCCGCCCTGCTGCAGCATCACATACGCCAGATTGTTTGAGGCCAGCGGATTATCCGGCTGAATCTCCAGCGCCTTCTGGTACATGGCCTTGGCTTGATCCCAATTGCTTTGCGATTCATACATCTCGCCCGCCAGAATGTAGAACGGGATCTCGCGCGGGTGATCCTTGATGGACTGTTGATACGTGGCCAGAGCCTGGCTTACCGAACCCTGCGCCGCCTGCACCTCGCCCAGCTTCAACAGCGCGTCGGAATTATTCTTATCGAGTTCGATCGCCTTATGCAAGGCGGCATCGGCGCCGTTCAAGTCTTTCTTCTGATACAGCGCCGAGCCTAGCAGGTCATAGAAACCGCTGCTGTTGGGCGACTTGGCAATTTGCGCCTGCGCGGCGGCAATGGCCTGGTCGGGCTGCTTCTGCGCCAGATAGGTATTCATGATTCCCTGCAGCCCATCGGTGGACGACGCATCCTTATCGAGCGCCTGCTGATAAAACTTGATCGCCTCCGCGTATTGCTTCTGCAGTTGATGAAGGTTGCCCATTTGCACATAGGGAGCGGGACTCCCCGGAACAATCTCCGCCGCCTTGTGCAGATCCTGCTCGGCTTCGGAATACTTCTGTCGATTCATCTCCGCCAGCGCCCGCATCAGGTAGCCGTCGGGGGCATAAGGCGCGTTGGCGATGATCTGCTGCGCGGTTTGCGTGAGCGCATCAAGATCGCCGCGGCGTAGTTCCAGCCCGGCCAGAGCGCGTTGCGCGTCCGTAAGATCGGGACGCAAGCGCACCGACTCGCGCCATTCCGATTCCGCCCGCTCGTCATCGTGCTGCAAATCGAAGGCCACGCCGAGCTGATAGTGGGCCACGGCGCTGTTGGAGTCGTTCTTGATCGCGTGCTGCAACGAGTCCACGGCGCCGGGCGCGTCGTTTTGGTGGATCCGTATCTGCCCGCGATAGACCAGCGCATCCACGTCATTCGGGTTTGTCTTCAGCACTTCATTGTTCAGCTTGGCCGCTTCGTCGAGACGGTCTTTCAGAATCAGGAGCTGGATGTAGTTTTTCTTGACCTTCAAATTCCTGGGGTGGTCGCTGTACAGCGACGCATATTCCGTGGTGGCTTTGTCCAGGTCACCCGAGGCGAAATAGAAATCGCCCAGCATGCAATATCCATCGGGATTATCCGAAAGGTCGCTCTTGGTTTGCTTCAGAAAGCCTTCGATCTCCGCCTTCTTGCCTTCCACCATGTACAAACGCACCAGTGCTTCGCGCGGGGCCGGGTCCTTGGGACCCACGCTGATGGCATGCTTGAACTGCTGTTCGGCTTCCGGCATGCGGTTGCGCGACTGATAAAAGCCCCCCAGCGCCAGTTGCGCATTCATGGCTTGCGGACCGAACTCGGCGGCCTTCTTAAAATTGACCTCGGCCTGCTCGGGCAAGTTCGAGCGCAGTTGCAGGAGAGCCATATCCAGGTAGGACTCCGATCGGGTGGGGTCGGCGGCAATTCCTTTCTGCATCTCCAGCATGGCCGATCCCAGGTTGTTCTGCGCGGCGTAGTAGTCGGCCCACGCCTGAAAGACTTCGGGATTCTGCGGCTGTTTTTCGCGAAGAAGGTCAAGGTGTATCTTCGCCTGCTTCAGGTAGTCGTCGTTCGCGGATCCATCCGAATTGCGGGCCACGAGCAAAAGGTTGGCTGCGTCGATGTGGGCGCGATAGTTGTCCGGGTCGAGGTCGGTGGTGCGGGAGAACTCCTGAAAGGCGCGCGCGCTGTTGCCCTGCTTGAGATAAGTCTCTCCCAGTTGGTAGTGTGCTTCCGCGAAGCGGGAGTCGACCTGGATGGCGTTGGAATACTGGATGGCCGCCTCGGCGTATTTGCCTTCGCTGAAATAGCGGTTGCCGCTCTCCAGATACTTTTGCTTGCGAACGTTAGGATCGCGCGAGCAGGCGCTGAACAGCGCAGTAATGAAGAACCCTACGAAAAACAGGCGAAAAACTAGGGAACGGCTCATGTCTTCTCCAAAGCAGGCGCGAAGGCGCAGAGAGTCACACACTTGTGGTCACTACACCAAGGTACTGCAAACCGGGGTGGGAGAGAAGTTACTGGGGTTATACGGAGGGTACAGCAAGGGATGCAGTAGCATCTCAGACTTTGCGCCCACCGAGTACGGCCGGCGATACCTTGGGCGCGGGTGCGCCACGCAGCAAGCCTTCGGTACTAAGGTCTTCATCAATATCGGGCCAGTGCAAACCGTAGCCACCGCCGGCGACCTTCCAGTTCCTGCGTTGCGCGGGCGTGGCGTTCAGCAGGCGGGGATACCATACCAGCGGCACGCTGATAATGCGTCCATCGCGCAGGGAGACGCTCAGCGCGTCGTCGTTGAACTCCACTCCCAGCACGCGTTCATCGGCCGTCGATGCTAAAAAACTCATTCCATCTCTCCAGGAAGCGGGACCAGCGCGCCGATGGGAAGGCCAGTTCCTCGGCAACGCGATAATGTTTTAGGCCGCGAACTAGCGCCACTAATCGACACCTAGGCTGGCACGCTGTCTCAGTAATCTGAGAGTCACTGAACCGGGCCGAACACGTAGACTGCCCCGTCGGCGGTGGTAGTACTGCCATTAGGCCATCCCACCGCGGAAACCGCTAGCACACCCCCGCCAACTCCCACAGCGTTCCCGAAGACGTTGTTAGGCGCACCGTCGGACGCGGATATGGCAACCCCGCTAGGGCCCGACTGCCAGCCCCCAGTGGCCTCGCTGAACACATAGACGACGCCATAGTGACTATGAGCAAAAGGCGCGCCAGCCAATAACGTCGTGTCGCTAATTGCGACGGAATAACCCAATTCGCTTCCGGCTTTCCCGCTGCTAGCCGTTAGCTCCGCGGTCTCCGTCATTGTCTTCGGCCATCCGGTCGACGGCGCAGTATAGACATAGACGGCACCTTGAGTTCCGTTCGCTCCGACCGTCTGCTGCGGAGCTCCTACTACGACATTGCCCCCGCTCGCAGAAACCGAGTATCCAAAATATGCCTCCTTCAGGCCATCGGAAGGCTCAAGCTCCGTTGTCTGTCCCTGGGTCCCACTCCATCCCGCAGCCGGCTCGACGAATATGTATGCGCGCCCGCGTTGCCTCAGGCCGTCCACTCCGGCACGCGGCGCACCGACCACGACGGTTCGACCGCTGATACCAACAGAGTTGCCAAACTCGGCGCCTGCAGATTCGTCGTTGGCTGCGAGTTGCGCGGTCTGCGTCATGTTTACCCATCCGCCCGCGGGTTCCACAAATACGAATGCGGCCCCCTGCTCAATCCCGTTACCAAGAGAGGTAAGGGGGCTGCCCGCGACAATCGTGCCGCCGTCGAAAGCGATGGCTGTGAGGGCGCTCGGAACTCCCGATACCGTAAGCTCCGCGTTCTCGGTAACGTTTCCCGAGGGACTAATATAGATGTACGCGGCCCCCAATTCGGTCGTGGAATCGTACCCTCCAACCACAATGGTGTCGCCGCTAATTGCGACCGCAGAGGCGAAGGCCCCGAAGGTAGCCTGCCCCGATGATTGCGTCAGGGTGGCCGTCAACTGAAGATTCGACCAGTCGCCGTTGACGGCCGTATATACGTATGCAGCTCCCTCGAAGCCGTCAGCGTCCGGCGCGCCAATCACCAGCGTGTTCCCGCTGACGGCCACGCTGAAGGAGACAAGGGCGAGCGGCTGCGTGCCAGTTAGCTCGGCCAGTTGTTGGAATGTTTCGACCGTCGGGCGGCCAAGCCGGCGCTGCGCGGACGCGCCAAGAGACAGCAGTACGAGGGTCAAACCCAGGATAGTTTTCATAGAACCTCCAATGAACAGGGGAGTGGCGTCCTGGGGGGATTGGCAAGAGAACGCAGCTAAGAACTTATACCCTTATCCAACCCCTGTCAATCAGTCGATGACGGCACCCGCTTCGCGTCAAATTGGCGGCGAATGCACCGCGGTCCTCCGGCCACTCCGCTTCCAATAAAGATATCCGGGCACGCCAATCAGCACGATCGCCGTGCCCCAGAAAGCTTCGGTGGGCCGCGTGAGGATCGTGTTCAGCGTCCAGGCCGCGCCCACCAGCACGTAGATCGCGGGCAGCCAGGGATAGCCCGTGCAGCGGTAGGGACGCGGAATCTCGGGTCTCTTCCAGCGCAACAGAAACATTCCGATGACGGTAAGCGTATAGGAAAGCACCATGCCGTAGATCACATACGTGTAGAGCTGATCGTAGCGGCCGCTGAGGGTGAGCAGCCCGGCCCAGACGCCTTGTCCGATCAGGCTGAAGGCGGGCGTGCGCCATTTGGGATGCACGACCGCCATGCGCTTGAAGAACACTCCATCCTGCGCCATGGCCAGATAAACCCGTGCGCCCGAGAGCGTGCAGGTTGCAGCCGCGCCGAAGCACGAGACGGCAATCATCAGCGAGAGCCACACCGCAGTTCGAGGAGAAAACAACGTGGCTGCGGCGGCATGGGCGATGGTTTCATGCTGCGCGATCTCGCCCAGCGGCAGCGCGTAGAGGTAAGTCACGTTCATCGCCACATAGATCACGCCGACCACGAGCACGCCCAGCACCATGGCCAGCGGCACGTTGCGCCGCGGCTCCTTCACTTCGCCCGCGACCCACGTGATGTACACCCATCCGTCATAGGCCCAGAACACCGCGATCAGCGCGATGCCCATGGCGGAGATCAGTTGCGAGGGATGCAGTCCCATGGTGAGGCCGACGCCGTCCGCGCGGAAGTGCGACCAGTCGCCTTTGCCGATAGAGAGCCCAAGCAACACAAAGGCCGCCATGGCCACGAACTTCGTCCAGGTGGAAACATTCTGCAGCAGCGTGCCCCAGCGCAGGCCGAAGACATTCACATATGTCAGGATGGCGATGAGCAGCAGACCAAAGAGGTGCGCACGGGTGATGGTGATTCCAAGAAGCGAGAGCACGACATGCTCTTGCGAGACGATCGGAAAAACTTGTCCTGTGTAGACGGCCGCGGCGACGGCGAGGGCCGCGATGCTCCCGCCGTTCGCCACTGCGAAGAGCATCCATCCATAGAGGAAGGCGACGAGGTCGCCGTAGGCTTCGCGGAGATAAACGTATTGTCCACCGGACTCGGGAAACATGGACCCAAGTTCGGCGAAGGCGACGCAGCCGAACAGCGAAATCACTCCGCCGATCACCCACACCAGCAAGAACAGCATGGGCTGCGGCAAAGGTCCGGCAATATCTTTCGCAGTGAGAAAAATCGAAGAGCCGATGATGCCGCTGACTAACAGCAGAACGGAATCGAGCAGGCTGAGTCCGCGCACTAGCGTGGGCTGGCCTGGAGTGGAATCCGAGTTCGCCGGGAGAGGTTCTGCCGTTGTTGTGGCCGGGGAGTCCATTATCCGATTCCCAACTCGTCGGAAGATTCCAGCGGCGTCCCGCACTGCCGGCAAATGACCGCGGAACAGTCGCCGCACGTCAGCGGATCGTTCACTTCCTTTGCGCAATTCGGGCAATAGAGCGATCCGGGCCCGGGTTCTGGCGGAGGACTCTGAGCGTGTGTCACCATGAGGAGGAAAACTGTAGCATAGACGTGATAGTGGCGTCCTGCGCCAAAGAAATTAGAAAGGAGATCCCGCGAATGCGAAGCCTCATCGGACTCTTCTTCTCGCTGGGTATTCTGATCGCCGCAACCACCGCTGCCGTTTGCCAGGAGCAACCCCGCAGTAACCTCAGAGCTCAAGACATCGTTACCAAATGGCGGAACGCGGTTCATGCGGACAAGAGGACGGTCTCTACGCTAGCAGTGCAGTTGAGCGAATCGAACCGGGACGGAATCGCTGGAAGGGTGGAGGAGTGGGTCACCAACTCTGCCTATCGCGCCACGACGAAGCGGGATTATGACGAGGAAGAGATCGTAGTGACGCAGCACTTTGCGCAACGGCGGGACTGGAACGGATTTGTGCGCAACGTGGAAGGCAAGGAACTCAGCCGCCTGCGGACGGAGATATTCGAGAAGAGTGTGATTCTCTTCGGTCCGCCGATGCCGATGCCGGAAACCATGATGTCGCAAAGCATGGTGTCGCAAAGCGGTGACAAGAAGTTGTACCTGCTCCGCACAACGCCTGCTGGTGGCGTACCCATGGCCTGGTACATCGACGCAGCCACCTGGCTGCCAGTGACATCGGTACGGCCGGGCGACGATAGCGAAATCACGACGACCTATGATGAGTGGCTCGAGACCGCCGGAATCCGAACGCCCCATCGGATCAATATCAGCGAGACCGATAAGCCTGACTACCAGTGGCGGCAAGCCTCGCTGCGCTTCGAGCGGCGCATTGCGCGCGGAACTTTCGAAGCCACTAAACCAGGCCCGCCGGACGCTTTCCTGCAACCCGGCGCGCCGCCGATACCGTTCACCATGGAGAGCAGTCACATTGTGTTCAAAGTACGGCTGAACGGGCGCGAGCCCATCGGCTTCCTGCTTGACACCGGCGCTGACGAGAACGTGATCAACACGCCGCGGCTGGAGGAGTTCGGCCTCAAGACTTATGGCAAGACAGTCGCAACCGGCGGCGGGGGCTCTGCCGAATATGACTACGCAGCCGGAGCGACCTTCACCTTGCCGGGGGTAGAGTTGCGCAATCAGCATGTGGCCGTACTCGATCAAACCGGACTGGAGCGCGCATTAGGCGTACCTCTGGGCGGCATTTTGGGCTACGACTTCATCAGCCGTTTCGTGGTGGAAATCGACTACCCAAAAAAGCTGCTCACGCTGCATGATCCGAAGATCTGGAATTATTCCGGCAGCGGTTACGCGGTGCCGGTCACCTTCGACGGAGGAATTCCGTTTACTGACGGCTTGATTTCCGTCGGCGCCAAACACGATATTCCGGCGTACTTCGTTCTCGACTTTGGCGCGCAGGAGACCATGACGTTGACCTCGCCCTTCGTCAAGGCCAACGACCTGCTGAACCTGGCGCAAACCAATGCTTACGTAAACCGCCCCGCAGGCTTGGAGAATCAGTTCTTCTCGCAAAATAATGTTCGCGGCCATATCGACCGGCTCGCGCTGGGAAAGCTGACCGAGCAATCCATCCCCGTGAACCTGTCGGTCAATGTGAAGGGCGCGTATGCCAGCACAAATTTTTCCGGGACGATCGGCGAGAGCATTTTCCGGCGCTATCATGTGTTCCTCGACTACGATCGCAACCGCATTATTTATGAGCCGACGGCCGAGACTCAGTCGCCTTTTCCCGAGCGCAAGACCTACGGCCTGACGATCCTGGCCTCGGGAGCGGACCTCCACACGTATACCGTGACCGCGGTTCGTCCGGGATCGCAAGCGGAAAAGGACGGATTTAAAAAGTCGGATGTCATCTCGGCCTTGAACGGAAAACCGGCGGCGCGGTTCACTTTGAGTGAACTGCGTGAGCAACTCACGCACGAGGGCGAAAGCTATGATGTCGGAGTCAGTCGCGCCAATGACCAGCTAACGATACCTGCGCGAATAAAACTTGTGTCCCTCGACAGAGTTTAGGAACGGGGGTACGTGTAAGGATCTAGCGCACTCTAACGGCACTCCCGAAAGAAAGATAAAATCTTCTCATGCCAGAAAAATCCCTCACTCCCGACGAAAAACTGCAGCAGGAATTCAACCGCTGGGCCGCTGCCGGCGAAGGTCCGAAGATGGAGAATCACCATCTCGATATCACAGCCAAGACGCTTCGCCGTATGAACCTGCGTCCCGGCGAGCGCGTGCTCGACCTGGGCTGCGGCTCAGGCTGGGCAACGCGGCTGCTGGCCCGTCTGGTCGGCGAGGGCCCGGATGGCTTCGGGCAGGTCGTGGGCCTTGATGTTTCGGACGAAATGATTCGGGAAGCCCGTTCGGCCTCGAAAGATTTTGACAACGTGCTCTACGTCTGGGGATCGGCGCAGCAAATTCCGTGGGAAGAAAATTTCTTTGATAAAGTGCTATCGGTGGAGTCGTTTTATTATTACGCTGACCAGGACCGCGCGCTCATGGAGCTGTTTCGCGTGATGGCGCCGCGGGGAAGATTATTCATCCTGATCAACCTGTACAAGGACAACCAATATTCGCTGCAGTGGGTGGACAAGCTGAAAGTGCCTGTGCACGTGCGCTCGCAGGCGGAATACGTCGAGCTGCTGCAGAAGCACGCCTTCGAAAATGTCGAGGCCTGCCGCATTCCCGATGACACGCCCACCCCGGACGACTACCAGACAAAATCGTTTCATAGTCTGGACGATCTGCGGGCGTTCAAGCGCGAGGGCGCTCTGCTCCTTATGGCGTCAAAGCCTGACCTGCGCACACCCGCGCCGGGGTACACGATTTACTAAGCGCCCTAACGAACCCCTAGATCTCGCTATCATCATCGTCGTCTTTATCGCCGCGGCTCAGGTCCTTAGCCGGACTCAAGGCGCGGCCATCGGAGGCGTGGCGGATTTTGACCCGTCCATTCACGTTCTCCAGCTTGATGCGCGGGCCTCCGTTGCCCAGCTCGCCGCGTAGGTCATGCCCGACGAAGCGGTGATGATTCACGCGCAGCCCGAAGTCGTTCTCAATTCCGCCGGAAACCGTGCTGGCCTCGATCTCCGCTTTCGAATCCGAGGGAATCGTCAACTCCACCGAGCCGTTGACGGAATGCAATTCGACGGGTGAACCGGGAAGCTGATCAAACTTGGCGTCCAGATGCCCATTGATGGTTGATAGATCGGCGCGGCCGGAGAGATTGTGGGCTTCCAGTTTGCCGTTGATGCACGATGCATGCACCTCACCGCTTACACCAGTAATGTCGAGTGCGCCGTTGATCAGCTTGATTTCGTCCAACCGTGCGCCGCGCGGCACGGTCAGCGTGTATTCCACGCTGGGGGGATTATTGTGCGAACCCCAGTTGAAAGTGAGATCTTGGTCGCGATATTTGGTGCGAATCGAAAGATAGTCTTTGCCCGAATCGATTTCGATGCGCGCCTCGTCGAGCCTCTCTTTGGAGTCGGCGTACTTCACCGCATCCACCTTGACCTCATTCCGGTCCCACGTGGAAATGTGGACCGCGCCGTTGATGTTGTCGAGTTCCACGCGGCCGTCGGGAGTGAGGGCGTAGCTCTGATGCAATTCCTCGGTAAATGCGCCCTGGTGATCGGAAGCATGAGCTCCGAGGGCGAGAACAAGCAGCGCACAAATGGTTCCGAAAACGGCGCCCGCCCAGGCGGGGATTTGGCGTCGGTTCATACGATTCCTCCGTTTCAACCGGTTAGACGCGGCGATTCGCAAATGGTGAGACTCGAGGGGCATCCAAGGCTTCCCCTGGCTGTTCATACGAATGGCCGGTCAGGAAGTTTCATCTTTCGGCGCTTGGCGTGTTCAATCCCGATCTTAGACGGTTATGTCCGCTGTCCGGCTGCTCTTGCCCGCTTCGGTGATCACGTACACGCCCAGGATCGTTATCTCCGGCTCGATCGGATGCCGGTAGCGCGGGCCGGGAAACACTACATAGTAAATTGCCGGATACAACAAGATTAGCCAAAACAGCAGCCAGGCGCCCGGTTTGTGGCGGCGCAGCGCGCGTCCCAGCCCCCAGAACATCAGTACGGATGAGGCCAGAAACAGCGAGTTCCTAAACTCCGCCAGCCACCAGATTTTCGACTCCTTAGGCGGCCCGTTCCAGTAGTAGACAAAGCGTTTGAGGCATAAGATCGCGAACCGCCCGTAGTCGGCTTTGATGTAATCGAGAGCTTGCCGCTTGCACATGCCGACGTACGCCAATTCACCCATGGAGGTGTACTGCCGCATGGCATAGGGGTCCTGGGTGGGGTGCAAATACCACGGCCATGTGCCATCGGCATCTTTGCGGTTGCCCAGGAGCAGTTCGGTGCCGAAGTTGTCGCGGATAAAAATGAACTTGCCAAAAGTCTCGTAGTTGCGTACCAGCCAGGGTGTGATGCAGGCAATGAAAACCACGGACGCCAGTACTACGCCGGACAACGACGGTTTGTGCCGTTTTGCGCGGCGGTACCAGGCCCACAGCCCCGAGGCAGGCAGGAATGCGAGCAGCACCGTGCTGTTCAGAGCGGCGATTCCCCAAATCAGGCCGAACTCCAGCCAGGGCGTAAGTCCGTCTCGGTCTTCCAAGGTAAGTGCCAGCCAAACAATCACTGCGACCAACAGCGCCGATAAGCTGGTCTCCCACACCCAGCGCGTGCACCAGTACATAACGTACGGAAGCAGCGCCCAGGTCCAGGCGGCGCCGACGGCAACTTTTTCGGAAAAAATCCGCCGGGCGATGAGAAAAATCGGGATGCAGGTTAGCGCGGAAAAAATGCTGTTGATGGAAAGCAGCACGAAGGCCGAGGTCCGCGAGTAGATCCCGAAGATATGGAACACACCGGCGGTCAAGTAGGGGTAAAGCGGCGGTTCCCAGGCGGTGGGTCCGGTGGACCCTGAAAAAGGGTTGCTGAAGCCGTGCCCAGACGCGATCGCCGCGCCGATGCGTCCCATCTCCCATCCAAAGCTGAAGTTTTGTTCGAGGCTCTTGAACTTGTAGGTGTGGCCAACGACAATCCAGCCCACACGCAGCAACAGTGCGATGGCCACCATCCAAAACTGCGACGTGCGGATATGCGCCCATGCGCCGCGAAGTTGGGTCAGGATGCTTATATGGCGGCCAGCCACGGAGGATTTTGAATCCATGGATGCTTCTATTTGTAGCTGAGTCGCCGGTGCCGGGGCAACTGAAGCACGGCTGGGGCAGGGTCACCGGCTATGATGCGGCTCCCCGGCGGCCCGCGGAAGAAAGGCCGCCAGAGTATCCGCATGGAAAGAGTTCGTATTTTCGAGCCGCTCCAAACCAGGAGCGACCGGCATCCAGCAATTAGTTCGTCCTCGGCAGGGAATGAGGACAAACACATCTTGCGTCCAGTGCACAGATCGGCGTAATCGCCGGACCTACATTCTCCAACGTTCCGGACCGGTAGGCTCCGGATCCTTGTGCCCCGTGTGACCCATCCAGATGCGAAGCAGCACTTCAAAATTCCAGCATGAGCGACTCCCTTTTTCTAATTCTTGCGGGATTCCATCTACGTTCGCCCGAGGTTATCGATCCACGTTGTTCATCTCCGGCAGGCTTGTGATTGCACGTCGGATTCCGTTCGCCCAGAAATGAATAATTCCGCAAACCCTTTTGCTCCAACAACTGCGAGAACCCAAAGCGAGAACCCAACTATTAAAGCGGAGTCAGAAATCAGAACGTTCTTAGCGCGGGTCCGACGACCACGGATTGACGCCAACTCTCGATATACTTACACTTAAGTGCTCTCACCAGATTTGCCGAGCGCCAGATCGTATAATTGGAGCGATCGAGGTCACCGCCATGGGTTGGCTGCAAAACAAGTTCGAAAAAAATTTCATGATCAGCACGGTGGACTACGTCTTCAACTGGGCCCGCAAGTCCGCCGTGTGGCCGATGACCTTCGGCCTGGCCTGTTGCGCCATCGAGATGATCGCGTCCTCGACCTCGCGCTTCGATATCGCGCGCTTCGGCTCGGAAGTGTTCCGTCCCAGCCCGCGCCAGAGCGACCTGATGATCGTCGCCGGCACCGTGACTTTAAAGATGGCGCCGGTCGTGAAGCGCATCTATGACCAAATGCCCGACCCCAAGTGGGTGATCTCGATGGGCGCATGCTCGTCGGTCGGTGGGCCGTTTAATACTTATGCCGTGTTGCAGGGCGTCGACAAAATCGTACCCACGGACGTCTACGTCACCGGCTGCCCGCCGCGCCCCGAGAATCTTTTCTACGCTTTGCTCAAGCTGCAGGACAAAATCGATACCATGACCCTGGCGAAAAAGCCCACCGAAGTTCGCCTCGATCCGAACATGCTGGAGAACTTCAAGCGCCAGGTCATGATCGCGCAGACGCTGCAGCCTAAATAGCTGTCAGCACTCAGCATTCAGCAAAACCAATGTGGGGACAGCCGCCCTCGGCTGTCCGCCGAGCGCAGCTCGGCAGGTTTTTCCTCTGATAACATTAAGAAGCGTACATGGTCACGAAGTTAACCACCGAATCCGAACTCCCGCCCCCCGACGAAGCCAGAGAATTCCCCTGCGGCAATAAGACCATCTGCGTCGCCAACGTGAATGGCTCCTACAGCGCCATGGACAATGTCTGCCTGCATCGCGGCGGCCCGCTGGGGCAGGGAATGATCGAAGGTGGCAAGGTTGTGTGCCCGTGGCATGGCTGGGCGTGGGACCCAAAGACGGGCGCGGCCGAGCAGAATCCCGGCGCAAAGGTTGCCGTGTATCCGTTGAAGATTGAAAACGGCGATGTGCTTGTGGAGGTCCAAGCCAATTAGTCAGAATGCGATCGTCGTTTTTCAAGTCTTCGCGGTCGCAGGAATCGTGCTCGCGATCATGGGAGCCTTTTGGTGGGCATTCAGACGGGCACGGATAGCCGAGCAGTGGCCAACGATTGAGGCCACGATTGAAGGTGGTACGTTCCAGACCCTGCCCAGCCGCGACACCAGATGGCAACCACTCAAGGCTCCTGTGCTTTATTTCTCGTACCAGGTCGGCGGGGAATATTTTAGTGGCAGGGTCGCACTTTTGGAATTTTTCGACGACTCCGGTGAGGAGATAATCCGGCGAATGACCTCGAAGAAACTGCAGATCCATTACGATCCACAGGACGGCACGAGGTGGTTCATCGACGACAAGATAGCGGGCTGCAGGATTCGGCAGGAAGGGCTGGAGTCCGAGGCCAATCGCCGCTTGTGAATTCCGTTCGATTCCATGAGGGATTTGACCGTCGAACTTCGCTCAACCGGACAGCCGAGGGCGGCTGTTTCCTACTCGGAGGCAGCGGTATAACTATCCCATCAATCTCAGGAATTTCCCCGGCTGATTCTCATACCCCGGAAACACCTCATTCAAATTCTTATTCCCCAAATGCCGCGCCACGCCTTCCCCGAGCACTTGCCGAAAATCCGTAGTCAGCGCCAGATCGCGCCCTTCGTAAAGTTGCGACTGATCGAGCCCCGGCCAGCGTCCATATACCTTGCCGCCTTTTACCGGGCCGCCCAGCACGAACATCACGTTGGCGTGGCCATGGTCCGTGCCGCGGTTGCCGTTCTCGCGCGCCGTGCGCCCGAATTCCGACATGGTCACCACCACCGTGTCTTCCCCGAGATCCCCAAGATCCGTCCAGAAGGCGGCAATCGATTGCGAAAAGTCGCGTAGCACGTTGGCGATCTGGCCGTCGACGGAACCCTCGTTCACGTGATGGTCCCATCCGCCGATATCGGCAAACGCGACCTGCACGCCGAGATTCGCCTTGATGAGCTGCGCCAGCTGACGCATGCTGTCGCCAAAACGTCCTTTGGGATAATCGGCGCCGGGCGCCGGTTTGTACTTCGACGGGTCCGCGGCCTTCAGCATCTTCACCGCATCAAACGTTTCCTCGCCCGTGCCATGAAGCACGGCGTCAGAGGAGTGATCGTACATCGCCTCGAACGCGGTCGCGACCGGCGAAGGTTTCGGATTGCGGCCGCCCACCGAGAAGTCGTTAATGTTGTTCATCGCAATCGCCGGCTCTGCGCCGCTCAAAATGCGCGGGATCGATGGACCCATTGCGATGGCCTGGAACGGAGAGCGTTGCCCCTGCGCGGCCTGCGGCAGCTTGTGCAGCGAGCGGTTGAGCCATCCGTCGTCGGTCGACTTCACACCCGGCGTACCCGACTCCATGAAATCCTGCGCATCGAAGTGCGAGCGGTTAGGGTCGGGTGATCCGGCGGCATGCACAATCGCGAGTTGGCGCTGCTGCCACAGCGGCTGGAACGGCGCAAGCGAAGGATGCAGCCCGAAGAAGCCGTCGAGATCGAGCACCGCTTTGCGTGGAATATTGATGCTCGGCCGCATCGCGTAATATTGCGGCTCGGCATAAGGCACCACGATGTTGAGACCGTCCGCCGCGCCCCGCTGAAAAATGACCACCAGGCGCTTATTGCGCGTCCCCGGCTCAGCCGCGCCCCACGCGGCACGCGCGAGAAAGCTGGGTACCGCCGCCGTGCCCACAACGGCGAGCGCGCTGTTCCGAAGAAAAACCCGACGTGTGATCGACATAAAAACCGCTCCTGGCTCTTGGCCTTTGGCTCTTAGCTTTCTGTTTCAACCCGATATCGTAAAGTCTGCGCCCCGCGCTGTGACCGTGAGATTCAAGCCAAAAGCTAAGAGCCAATAGCCAAGAGCCAATGGCTAAAAGCCAAGAGCCAATGGCCAAAAGCTATCTCCTCTGAAACTCCGGCGAACCCAGCAACAAGCCCGCGATCGTGCTCGCATCCGGCGGACGGGCGGCATTGCTAGGCTTGCGAGCAGCCTTATTGTCGGGCTTCTTCTGCGCCACGTTGTTTGCCGCATCGATCTGCGCCGCAATCGAATCGTGCGTCTGTTTCGATACCCCACCGGCGAGCAGGCTCGCCTCCAAAGTCGTAAGCGTCGCAGCCGAATCCGCCGGTGCAGGGTCGCTTCCCGCCAACTGCGCCGCATCCACCTTCACACCCCGGATCTTGCCGCTGGTCAACGCTAACGCGAAGTTCATGCGGTTGAGCAACGCGGAAGAACTCACCCAGGTCTCCGCTTTCATGGAATAGCCCGTGGGCGGCTGCGCCCCGTAAAGCGGCATGCCCATGTTGTTGAGTTGCCGGGTTAGCGGCAACGCGTCCTCAACCTCGGCCCCGGTGGCGCGCACCGACGAAGCCACAAATTCCAGAGGTGTCTTTACCTTGGCTCGGTAGGTTTCGTCGTCCCAAAACTCAGGCGAATGGAACAGCGTGTTCAGCACTTCGCGAATGTCGCCCTTTTTCTTGAGAAACGTTTTTGCCATGCGATCGACCAAAGCCGGCGGCGGATCGTCCGAGACGAATCTCTCCGCGAGCTTCAACGAAATAAAATGCGCCGTCTGCGGACTCGTCGCCAGCCGGTGCAGCACTTCCAGTCCCTCGCCTTCGCCCTTGGGCTTGATGCGATGCCCGAGCACAAACTTTGGCCCCGGCTCATGCATGCTGGCGTCGAACTTAAAGCTGCCGCCTTCGGCCGGGTTCTCAATCGTCCATCCCGTAAAAACTTTGGCAACTTCGGTGACGTCGCGTTGCGAGTAGCCGCCGTTCACGCTCAGCGTGTGGAGCTCCAGCAATTCACGGCCGTAATTTTCATTGAGGCCGCTTGGCCGCTTGCCTTTGTTCGCCCCAGCCGGACGGCGGCCATAACCGTACGGTCCCGGATGCGCCGGAATTCCCAGAGCTTTCGCGGAGTCCGGCCCCACGCTCAGCCAGTTGTCCAGATAAAACAGCATCGCCGGGCTCTTCGCCGTAGCCACCAGCAGATCCTCAAACTTGCCGAGCGCCCGCGGCCGGATCACATCCCGTTCATAGCCGGTCACCATCAGCCGGTCAAGTCCCTTGTCCACGAACACATTGAAGTGGTTGCACCAGAAATCGGTGATCACCTCTTCAAACTGGCGCTGACTATAGATCGCGCGCAGTAGCTTCGCTTGCGCCAATTCATTCGTGACCACGCCCACCGGATAGTTGAGCGCGAGCACGGTCTCCTTTTGCTTCGGAGCCATGCCTTCCACAATCTGCTGCCCTTTGCCTCCGCCTCCGCGCAGCGCGTCGGCAAACGCAACCAGTTCCGTCGGAGTCATGCCGAGAATCTTCTTGAAACGTTGATCGGGAGGCAGGCTCAGCAGCGGCTGGAGTTCGAGATCGGCGCGAGCTTGTTCTTCGCGGTGCCGGGCCTGCTCTTCATCCTCCGGCGATGGCTTCGCCGCGGCCGCCATCGTATTGTCGTTGCCTGCGGCGCTGGAGTTGCTTGCGCTATTCATCGCGGCCCGGCTCATCGCGCCGCTCGCATCGGTCGTTGTCATGTCGCCGTTCGTTGCGCCGTTGTCCGCAGCTGCGCCGTTTGTATCTGACGCTGCACTTGCCGGCATTGCGCCAGGTCCAGTTGCGCCCTTTGCCTTGTCTGCAGCCTGTTCCTGTATCGCCGCGGCGATCGCACTCTTTACCGTATCTTGTTTTTCGTCTTTGCGATCTTTCCGATCCTGAAGGCGCGCGAGCTGCACCTCAAACACCGCGCGCCGCGCCGGATCGGACGGCATAGATTTCTTGCCGTTCATCACTTGATTGATCTCTTGCGGATCGGGAAAGTCTTCCGCCAGCTCCTTCGGGCTCATGCGGACAGTTCGCAGCGGCTCCAGGCGAGCCTCCAGCGCGCTGTCGTCGATCTTCCCGGGATGCAGTTGCAGATCAATCCACTGGTCCACGCCCATTTCCATGACCTGCTGCACATCGCCCGGGCGCGGGCCAAAGGTCAGTCGATTGAGCGCGTGCAGCGCGCGCCGCTGCTCGCCGTCGCTGGAAGCCGCCTTATCCTTATCTTTTTTCTTGGCCAGCAACTGCGGCACAACGCACACCAGGCTGAAGCACAGCAGGAAAACCGCCGGACGAATGAGGACAGCTCTGCGACGAACTGACCTTGTACCACAACGCTTGGTGCGGCCCACGCGCATGAGGACTCCCGAGGGAAAGACGAGAAATATCTGCCTATTATGAACCCGAAAGGAAGGGAATAGTTGCTGGCCGAGGTTACCAAAGACGATGAAGCCGCTCTGACCTGGAAGCGAGAGCTAAGAGCCAAAAGCGAAAGCTGAAAGCTGAGAGCTGAAAGCTGAGAGCTGAAAGCTAAGTCAGATAAGTCTTCCCGCGAGACACCTTGTGCTGCAGCGTCGCGGCCAACTGATCCACATCGCTGGGAGCGATGTTCACCGCCATATGGTCGGCCAGGAGCGGCGCTCGATTGCTGCCCACGGCATCGCGCCGCACCTGAATCAGCAGCGCCTGCACCACATTGGGATCGTACTTCTGCGGAGTCATCCGCACCAGATCGCTCAGCGCGCTCCCCAGGGAAAGCGATTCGCGATAAGGACGCACGCTGGTCATAGCGTCAAAAGTATCGGCCAGCGCCATGATGCGCACCGGCAGCGGCATTTCGTCGCCCGCCAGAGCGTCAGGATAACCGGAGCCATCGCTGCGCTCATGATGCCAGCGCACCGCTTCATGAATCTTCGGCCAGGGAAACTGCACGCTGCTCACAATCTGGTGTCCGACCACAGTGTGGTCCGCCATTTCGCGAAACTCCTCGGGATTGAGCGCTCCCGGCTTGCTGAACAACCGGCGGTCGACCGCCACCTTGCCTATGTCGTGCAGATATCCCGCGCTGCGCAGCGCCGCGATTTCACTCGCGTCCATCCCCATCGCTTCGCCAATCCCCGCGGCGTAACGGCCCACGCGCAAAGAGTGGCCATGAATGTTGACGTGCTTCACGTCGATGGCGGTCGCGAATGCCTCGAGCGCGGTGTCATAGAATCCGTGCAGGGAAGCCATCAGGCGCAAATTATCCGTGACCCGCTGCGCCAGCGTCTGCGTTAGCGCGTGATTGTGCACGGCCAGCCCGATGTAGTTGCACAGCAGATCCATCGCATCCAGTTCCGTTTCCAGGTAGGGCACATCTCCCGGACGCCGCCCCAGCGCGACCACGCCAGCCAATTTCCCAACCGATCGTAAAGGCGCCAGGCACTTGAAAAGCTCGGGAGCGACGTTGCCATTAGAACTGAGAAACACCGAATACGTGGAAGCATTCAACACGATCGGCCGGCGCGCCGCGGTCAGCGCGTGCGCATGTTTGGGAAGAAGAGGAATGAAGGCCGGCTCCGGCAGCATCGCGAAACCCTCCGCAGCCACGGAGGTCAGCAGGGTGGGCTTCTCGTTGAAAACGAAAAGCGCTCCCTCGCGGGCCCCGGCCGCTTCCATCACGGCCGATAACATAAGGCGCGAAGTCTCGGTGAAGTCGCGCTCCGCCGTCAACTCCGGACCGAGTTCGGAGAGAGCTTCAACTGTGCGCAACAGCCTGCGGAAATTATTGGTCTCCACGGCCACGATGTGAGCGGTGCAGGGAACGCTGAGCAAAATGAGCGTAGCATGCGGGAACAGCGCGCTGCGAGGGCACATTGTTGGTTAGTTTGGTGCATCCTCAGACATTGAGGAGGGAGACGTCAGGAGGAAACAGCGAGGCGGAATACCGTGGAAGAGCGGTGCTTCAGCGCCGCGAAAAGCTCGCCATCAATGCGGGCTTTTGCCCCTGCGAGTTCCAGAATTATCCACCGCTCAAAAATGCTCGCGCAGTTCCGCAAACCGCCCCACGATCAGCAGACGCTGCGGCGGCGAAGCCGAGCTCACCTCGTCATGTTCCAGGATCCAGGTGTTGCCATGCGGTACGAACACCGCATGCAGTCCCGCGGCCAGCGCCGGATTGATGTCGGATCTCGGACTGTTGCCGATCATCCAGGTGGAATCGCGCGCGAGTTTATGCTTCTCGATGAGCGCTTCATAGGCCGCCAAATCTTTTTCCGCGACGATCTCCGTCGCCGCGAAATATTCCTTCAGCCCCGAGCGTTCGATCTTTCCCGTCTGCTCCGCAACGGCGCCTTTGGTCATCAAGATGAGGCGATGCCGTCCGCCAAGGTATTCGAGTGTCTGCGGAACATCGGGCAAAAGTTCCATCGCGCGGTCGGAGATGTTATGAGTGAAACTCCGAATCTGATCCTGCAGTTCGGTCGTGACCGGCCGCACGCTCAGCCGCTCAAACGTCTTCACCAGCGCGTGCGCAAAGCTATGCAGCCCGTAACCGTGCGTCACAATGCATTCTCTCTCCACATCGTTGAGCACCTCCCGCACCTGCTCGGGAGAAAACTCGTGGTGATTGAGAAACGAAATGAAGCTGGCGATGGCCCGCTCGAAATAGATGTTGTTCTCCCAAAGCGTGTCGTCGGCATCGATGAGAAGGGTTTGGGAAGACAAGCTCTTAGTTCTTAGCCTTTAGCTCTTGGCTCGAGTCTCGCTGATTTTGGCTTACGGAATAGCGACGAATGGCACGCAAAGACATTGGCATTTCGGAGCGCTACGCTCCAGAGTTTCGAGAAGGGCCAAAAGCTAAGAGCCAAAAGCCAAGAGCCTCTTACCCTACCCAATCCACCCGCGCCTCCGGCCCAATAATCCCCGCCTTGTGCCCCATATCCAGCAGCCGCACCACGCCCTCGCGTCCCTCCGGACCGTAGTCCAGCGTGCGTTCGTTCACATACATCCCGACGAACCTATCGGCGGTTTGCGCGTCCAGATCGCGGGCGAACTGCATGGCATAAGACAACGCCTCTTCCCGGTGGTCGAGCGCGTACTGAATGCTGTCGCGCAACGCGGTATTCACCGCTGAAATGAGTTCCGGCCCGAGCGCGCGGCGTATCGCGTTCCCGCCCAGCGGCAGCGGCAGGCCCGTCATCTTCTGCCACCATCTCCCGAGATCGACAATGCGGTGCAGGCCGGCCTTGTCGTAAGTCAACTGGCCTTCGTGGATGATGAGTCCAGCTTCGTACTTGCCCTCGAGCACCTGCGGAATGATCTGGTCGAAAGGCACAACTTCAGTCTCCACGCCAGGAGCAAAAAGCTGCAGCGCGAGATACGCCGTAGTGAGCGTGCCTGGGACCGCAATCCGTTTTTCCTTGATCTCCATCTGCGTGAACGGACGCGGCGAAACGATCATTGGCCCATAGCCTTCGCCCACGCTGCCGCCACACGACATCAGCGCGTACAACTCCTGAATATAAGGATAGGCGTGGAACGAAATCGCGGTCACGTCGTAAACGCCCTCGCGCGCCTTCTGGTTCAGGGTCTCGATATCGCACAGCGAGTGCGTAAAACGCAGCCCGGGGACGCGAATCTTGCTGGTCGCGAGGCCGTAAAACATGAAGGCGTCGTCGGAATCCGGACTGTGAGCGATCGAAAGCTCGCGCACCTGCGACGGATTACCCGCGGAATGTTTCGCTTCTGCTTCGGAAATTACTGTCATCTTGTGAACTCCGACTCCAACTCCAACTCCAACAACCTACTGCTGCGCTCTCCAGTTGCCCGTCCGGATGCGCTGCCACCGCGCCGCAATTCCGGCAGCCATCATCACCTTGATGATTTCCGCAAACAGAAACCAGTAAAGCCCCCAGCGGAAAGCCTGCGCCACCGAATGGGTCAGAACCGCGAGCCAGCAGAGCCCTCCGGTGAAAAGCACAACTTCGCCAAGAAAGCCGCCCACGGCGGCGCGAGCGAAACTCTTGCGTCCATGCTCCATGATGAAACCCGCGAGCCACGCCACTAGCGGATACGCCAACAGAAATCCGCCGGTCGGCCCGAGCAATTGCGCAATCCCTCCCGGACCCATAGGGCTGAACACCGGCATGCCCGCTGCACCCTCAGCCAGATAAAGCGCGAGCGCCGCAAAGCCGCGCCGGCTGCCCAAAAGCAGGCCGACCAGCAGCACTCCGAAGTTCTGCACCGTCAGCGGCACCGGCGTACCCGGCAAAGGAATCGCAATGTGCGCGCACAGCGCTACAAACAAGCTCGCGCTTACCACGAGGGCCACTTGCCGCACGCCGGCAGAACCGAAAACGCGTTCCCGCGGCTCCGTTAGAGGTTGTTGGCTGAGAATTTGCATCGCCGGTTTTTCCATGGGTGACCTCCGAACCTCCAGCACAAGGCATCACTGTTCAATGTGCCCTGACTCCTCGCGTTCCACTTCGCTGGTACTTCCTTCCTGCGCCGCATGCGCGGCCTGCAAATGGCGCCGCAAACGCATGTACAACGCGATTGCAACGCACACCACCACCAGCGTACTCACACCCAGGATCAGGAACCACCAGATCATTCGCACAGCCGATTAGAATAGCAGATGATCCGGTGTCTCAGTTTGTAGAGATACCCATGTGTAGTGGCTCAATTTCAAAATCTTTAGCGATTGCGCCTCCGGCGTCATCCCGAAGTCCCGCGTTTTCACCAGCGGGACCAGGGATATCCTGCACGCACGCAGCCGCCTCAAGTCGAACCGACCCATTACCTACCCATGTGCGCACAGCCGCCCTCGGCTGCCTGCCCTGAGCGAAGCCGAAGGGTCCAGTCGAGCGCAGCTCGACCAAGCCGGCCAGTTCTCTTAGCTCGCCTTCGCCGCAGCCCGCTTCTCGCGCATCGTCTCGACGCGCTTCAGCGTGAGCTTCAGCCTTTCCCGCCCGACCTTGGAACCCGTGACGATCTTCTCGATGTTCCCAAACATTTGCGGGTCCCCCATCTTTTCACGCAGCTCTTTGAGGAAAGGATGAACCTTCGCAAATATTAGGAACATTTCCCCGCTCACTGAGGCCTGGATGAACAACTCCTCACTCAGCGCCCCTAGCAACACGAAGGATGCGGCCATGCTCCAGTATCCGCCGACCTGGCGCAGCCAGTTGTTTTCCTGCGAGCCGAGGGCTCCGACAATCTTCATGAAATCATCGGTGCTTTGCGGCCAAAATTCCACGACCCACCAGTGGCGCGCCTTGCGCATTTCCGCCTCGCGGCGCAGATCGTAGAGTTGAAGAATGAGTTGAGCATCGGCAGCGGTTGGTTTCTTGGACATGAAAACACCTCTTGGGATTGAGTCACTGAAATTGAGTAATCGGGAAATTTGGCAATCGAGTAATTGCGGAATCATTCCCTCTGCATCCGCACTCTGCGGAGAGTTCTTAAAGTTACTCAATTACTAAATTTCCCAATTACCAAATTCATTCCTACGCGCTGGTCGTCGTCGCCGCCGCCAGCTCCGGCGCGGCCCGCTCGTAGTCGCACTCCTTGTTCGGGCAAGCGATCACCGGTCCCGCTTTCAAGAACTTCTCGACCAGATATTCGCTCCCGCAACTCGTGCACTTTTCGGCAATCGGCTTGTGCGCCGACGTGAACTTGCATTTCGGGTAGTTTCCGCATCCGTAGAACGTATTGCCCTTGCGCGCCCGCTTCTCCACCAGGTCGCCGTCTTTGCACTCCGGACACTTCACCCCGATGAAGTTCTGCTTCACATACTTGCACTCGGGATATCCGCTGCACGCCGTGAACTCGCCGAACCGTCCGTGCCGGATCATCATATTCCGTCCGCATTTCGGGCAGGGCTCATCCAGCGGAATGTCCGGAACTTTCTTGCCCTGGTCAAGCCGCCGCGTCGTCTTGCAGTCCGGATACCCCGTGCAGGCCATGAACTGCCCGAAGCGCCCGCGCTTCAGCACCATCACCCGCCCGCAGTTCTCGCAGTATTCCTCCTGCGTAGTCTCCTGCACATCGGCCGAGTCGAGATCCGGCAGGTTGATCGGATTTTCTTTCGTGAACGTGCAGGTGTTCGGATCTTCCTTATCGTAGGTGCTGCACGCGTAGAACGACCCGTGCTTGCCCCACTTGATCACCAGCGGCGCGCCACAGCGCTCGCACTTCTCGTCCGTGGGCTTTTCCATCCGCTTGATGTTCTCCATATGCTTTTCGGCATATTTGAGATCCTTCTGGAATTTCTTGTAGAACTCGGCCAGCGTGTCGGTCCACGTCTCCTTGCCTTCTTCGATTTCGTCGAGTTCTTCTTCCAGCCGTGCGGTATAGGCCACGTCAAAAATGTCGCGGAAGTTTTCCACCAGCAGATCGGTCACCACCAACCCAATTTCCGTCGGCGTAAACTTTCCCCCCAACTTCTGCACGTACTGCCGCTCCTGAATCGTCGAAAGAATCGCCGAATACGTGGATGGCCGCCCAATGCCGCGCTCTTCCAGTTCTTTCACCAGCGACGCTTCGTTGTAACGCGGTGGCGGTTCGGTGAAATGCTGCTCCGGCTTCAGTTCTTTCAGCGTGAGCTTCTGTCCAGCTTCCAGCGCCGGCAGCTTGTGCTTCAGTTCCTCATCTTCTTCGTCCTTGCCTTCCTTCGACTCTTCATACACTCGCAGGAAGCCGTCGAACTTCAGCACCGATCCAGTCACGCGGAACCAGAAAGTCTCGCTCTTACTCTTTGCGTCGATATCGACGGTGGTCTGGTCAAACACCGCCGGCATAATCTGCGAAGCCACAAAGCGCTGCCAGATCAGCTTGTAGACCTTGAACTCATCTTCCTTCAAATATTGTTTGACCTGATCCGGATGCCGCATCGCCGAAGTCGGCCGAATCGCTTCGTGCGCCGCCTGCGCTTCCTTCTTCTCCTTATATGTATTCGGCGTTTCCGGCAGGTAAGCCGCACCATATTCTTTGCCTACGTATTCGCGCACCTCCTGAATCGCCTCGGGAGCGACGCGAGTCGAATCGGTACGCATGTAGGTGATCAAACCCACCAATCCCTCTTCGCCCAGTTCCACGCCTTCATACAGCCGTTGCGCGATCATCATGGTGCGCTTCACGCTGAAGCGCAGCTTACGCGAAGAATCCTGCTGCAACTTGCTGGTGGTAAACGGAGGCGCGGCATTGCGGCGGCGTTCTTTTTTATCGACCGACCGCACCAACCAGTCAGCCTGCTCCAGCGCAGCGCGGATCTTTTCCGCATCCTCGCCGTTGGTAACCTCGATCCTCTCTTCGCCCTTACCCACGAACCGCGCGTCGAAGGCCGGAGGCTTGCTCGCCGCCAGGTGCGCGTCGATCGTCCAATATTCTTTTTTCTCGAACGCCTTAATCTCGCGTTCGCGCTCCACGATCAGCCGCAGCGCAACCGTCTGCACCCGCCCCGCCGAAAGTCCCCGCCGAACCTTATCCCACAGCAGCGGCGAAACCTGATATCCCACCAACCGGTCAAGCACTCGCCGCGCCTGCTGCGCGTCCACCAGGTTTTGGTCGATGGCCCGCGGATGCTCGAACGCCGCCTGCACCGCACGCTTCGTGATTTCGTTAAACGTGACTCGCTGAATGCGCGGCGGCGCGTCGGCTTCTCCTTTTTTCTTCTTCTTGGCTTTCTTTCCGTGCCCGTTGCCGTCGAGTTCCCCCGCAAGGTGCGCCGCAATGGCTTCGCCTTCGCGGTCCGGGTCAGGCGCCAAATAGATCGCGTCCATCGGCCCCGCCAATTTCTTCAGCTTGGCCAGCACCTTTTCTTTTCCCGGGATGACGACGTAGTCGGTCGCGAAGTTGTCGCTGGTATCCACCCCCAAGGTGCTCTTGGGCAGATCTTTCACGTGGCCGAGCGAGGCCTCGACCGTAAATCCCTTTCCCAGATATTTCTGGATGGTCTTCGCCTTCGCCGGCGATTCGACAATGACTAAACTTTTTACCAATGGACCCCTCAGTTCCTAAGTTTTCGCTTTGAACCTAGCACGAATGGGACGAAAGCAACAAGTTACCGCCCGGAAAGCTCTTAGCTTTTGGCTTTTAGCTTTTAGCCTAAAACTATGCGGCGGGAATATTCCTGACCTTGCCGGAGAGCGCAGAGAGCATCTTCATGACCCTGTCAACGGCCGAGCTCAAATCCACGTATTCCTCAGTCTTGAGGAAACCCAGATCGCGCGCTAATAGAAGATGGTAGGAAAGCTCCGCGCCCGACCCCATCGCAATCTGGACGTATCATTTCCCCATCAGACCTCCGGCCACAACCCTCCGCCAAGTTTGCTGCAATCGAGGCTGAAGCTCGCCGCACTTGGCTGGTTAGCCCGAACCGTTCATCTTTCGGAAAACCTTGGGTGACCGAGTAAATAGCCAGCGTCAACTTGTGAGCCTCTTCCCAAACGCGGAGATCTTTGTAATTTCGCACGAGTCCGATCCCGAAGTGTTCCTGGAACGGTTTGAGCCAAGAGCCAAGAGCCAAAAGCTAAAAGCTTTTTACAAAATTCTTGCCGGGCATTTGTCTGACCTTGCCTGTCAGTTCCAATTCAAACAGAGCCGCAAAGATCTCAGAAGAAGATAACTCATTCTCGAGTTTCTCCACGAGTTCATCAATGTGCGTGGCCTCGTCAGCCTTCAGCAGGCTCAGAATTCTTTTCTCATGCGGCGGAAGCCCTTCGTCCGGGAATAGAGATGCGGAAGTCGAGCCGCCGGATTCAGGCGAGGGCGGCGGAGTCAGCGCGAGCTTCACTTCCGGAGGCAGATCCTCCCACACATCTTCCCACGTCGCCACCAGCTTCGCGCCCTGCTTGATCAGCGTGTTCGGCCCCCAGGAATTCTTGTTTGTCACGTTGCCCGGCACGGCGAAAACATCGCGGTTTTGCTCCAGCGCGCAGCGCGCCGTGATGCGCGTTCCGGAATATTCCGCAGCCTCAACCACCAGCACGCCCACCGACGTCCCACTCAAAATCCGGTTGCGAATGGGAAAATTCTGCGGAAACGCAGGAGTCCCGAGCGGAAATTCCGAGATCAGCGCCCCGCCCAGCGCCAGAATCTGCTCCGACAGTCGCGAATTTTCTTTCGGATAGATCACATCAACGCCCGTGCCAAACACCGCGATGGTCTTGCCTTTCGCAGAAATCGCCCCACGATGGCCCGCTGTATCCACGCCGCGGGCCATGCCGCTGATAATCACCAATCCTTGCGCCGCAAGATCGCACGCCAACCGCTCCGCCATCCCCGAGCCGTACGGCGTAGGGTGCCGCGTGCCCACCATGGCAATGCCGGGCTGCGTCAGCACCTCCGGGATGCCGCGAACATAGAGCACCAGCGGCGGGTCGTAGATTTCTTTCAGCCGCGGCGGATAGCAGGCGTCTTCCATAGAAAGCACCGTCACTTCGGCGGCCGCCGCCCGCGCAATCTCTTCCCGCGCCAGTTCCGCCGATTTCCCCGTGGCAATCGACTGCGCCGAGACCGCCTGAATTCCCGTCGCTTCCAATTCAGTCAGCGAGGCGTGAAACACCGCTTCGGCGCTGCCGAAATGTTCCACCAGCTTGCGCGCCTTCGTCGGCCCCAGGCCCGGCGTCAGCGAGATGGCAAGCCACTCCAGAATATGAGTTCCAGGCGTAGATGCAGCTACAGCATTCATGAAAAACTCCCGCGACAAGAACCACTCATGTGGGGACAGCCGCCCTCGGCTGTCCGCCGGGCGCAGCCCGGCACAGTGGCCGGGGGCACTACCCCGAGACATCCAGACCAGCGGACTCTAACGACCAGCCGAAATCCCTGTCAAGGGAGGCGGTCACAAAAGCCCGCCAAAATCGTCTGCTAAAATCAAAACAGGAATGAGACCTCTGCGCATCTCTGCGATTTCCTACCTCAACACCGCCCCTCTGATGTGGGATTTCGAACACGGCGAGGCCGGCCGCGATTTCGATATTTCCTACACGCTGCCCTCGGCCTGCGCCCGCGCGCTTCAAGCCGGTACCGCCGACATCGGAATCATCCCCGCAGCCGCTTACACGCAAGTCCCAGGCCTGATGATATTGCCCGGCGTCGCGATTGCCTCCCGCCGCCCGGTACGTTCGATCCTCTTGGTCAGCAAAGTGCCGGTCGATAAAATTCGCAACGTGGCTCTCGATACCTCCTCGATGACCTCGGTGGCGCTGACCAAAGTTCTATTCGAAAAATGGTTGGGCGGCGGCAGAACATTCACCCCGATGGCGCCGGATATCGAAAAAATGCTGGCCGCGCACGACGCCGGACTACTCATCGGAGATCCCGCGCTGCAGATCGATCGCTCCCGCTTCATCACCCTCGACCTCGCCGAAGAATGGATTCGCTACACCGGCAAGCCCTTCGTCTTCGCCTTCTGGGCCGTTCGTGCGGATTCTCTGAAAATGAATTCACTAAAAATGGATTCTCAGAAAGAAGCCGCGCTGCAGGAAGAAGAACTATGTGGGGACAGCCGCCCCCGGCTGTCCGCGTCGCGCAGCGTCGCTCTTGCACCCGCGCCGGACCTGGCCACGGACCTGGCCACGACTTTCCAGCAATCCCGCGACCACGGCCTCGCTTCCGCCAGCCTCGACCACATCACGCACGAGTGGTCCCCGCGCCTCGGCCTCACCGAAGCCGTTGTACTCTCCTACCTCACCGAAAACATTTATTACTATCTCGACGCACCTTGCCTCGAAGGCCTGCAACTCTTCTATCGCTATGCGGCCGAGATCGGAGCGCTGCCGTCCCCGCCAGAGCTTCGCTTCGCCAATGCGGGTTTTGCCCACGCAGGTTTTGCCGATGCGGTAAAAGCCTGTATAGCGCGATAGCTCGGAGGCTTGTACACTCCTGGAACCTGAATGGCCACGCATCTTCAGCTTTGGTTGGCAGTCACGATGTGGCAGCACCTGCGCCGCATGGGCGGCCCCGGGCTGATCCTGCTCGGCCTCGCCGACAACTCCCTGGTTCCGCTCACCGGCAGCATGGACGTGCTCTGCATCTGGCTGGCGGCGCGCCATCGCGAGCCCTGGCCCTACTACGCCCTCATGGCGACCCTCGGCGCGGTCATCGGCGGCTACATTACTTATGCGATTGCCCGTAAAGGCGGCAAAGAGACCATGGATCGCAAGCTCTCGAAAAAGAAAGCGGCCAGGGTAGCTAAGGCCTTCGAGCGCTGGGGATTTTTCGCAGTCGCCGTGCCAGCCCTATTGCCTCCGCCGTTTCCCTTCGTGCCCTTTCTGCTGGCGGCGGGCGCATTGCAGTACTCGCCGAAAAAATTTCTGGGAGCGCTGGTTCTTGGCCGCGGCCTTCGTTACTCTATCGAGGCTTACCTGGGATTCCACTATGGCCGCCACATCCTGCGCTTCTTCAACCAATACTACAAACCAGCGCTGGCGATTCTGATCGGCCTGGCTGTACTCGGCACGGTGCTGTCGCTCATTCAATACCTGCGCTATAAGAAGAAGTAAGCCCTTGTGCGCCCTCTGTGTCCCCTGTGGTTAAGAATTTAGAAACCTGGCTTAAACCCGCCCGCCTCCGTTAAAATTAATCAGCCCATGTCCCTCACCAAGTCCCAGGCCCTCGATCTCTTCCACTCCGACGATCTCATCGGCATCGGCATGGAAGCCGATGCTGTGCGCCGCGCCAAGCATCCCGAAGGCACGGTCACCTACATCATCGACCGCAACATCAACTACACCAACTTCTGCACCGAGTACTGCACCTTCTGCGCCTTCTACCGCCCGCTCAAAGGCCCTGCCGCGAAGGAAGGCTACATCCTCGAGTTCGACACCATCTACGAAAAAATCCGCGAAACCGTCGAACTCGGCGGCACCGGCGTGCTGATGCAAGGCGGCCTGCATCCCGATCTCAAGATCGACTGGCACGAAAAAATGCTGCGCGGCATCAAAGAGCGCTTTCCGCAAATCCATCTACATTGCTACTCCGCTTCCGAAATCATCGCCATCGCCGAGTACAGCAGCCTCAGCATTCGCGACACGATTCTCCGCCTGCGCGATGCCGGCCTCGATTCCATCCCCGGCGGCGGCGCAGAAATTCTCGACGACGAAGTCCGCTACAAAATCGCGCGCCTCAAATGCCTCACGCAGGATTGGATCAACGTCCACCGCACCGCCCACCAGATCGGCATGCGCACCACCGCCACCATGATGTTCGGCGTCGGCGAGAGCTACGAAAACCGCGTCAACCATTTTCAGGAGATCTACAATCTGCAGGAAGAAACCGGAGGCTTCACTGCTTTCATCCCCTGGAGCTTCCAGCCGCAAAACACCGCCCTCGGCGGCCGCCACTGGGACGAAGCCACCGCCGTCGAATATCTGAAGACGCTGGCCATCTCGCGCCTCTATCTCTCAAACTTCCTCAACGTGCAATCGAGCTGGGTCACGCAGGGATTAAAAGTCTGCCAGATGGGCCTGCGCTTCGGCGGCAACGACGTCGGCTCCGTGATGCTTGAAGAAAATGTTGTAAGAGCCGCAGGCGTAACCAACTGCACCACCGAAGAAGAGTTGCGCCGCATCATTCGTGATGCGGGCTTCCGCCCCGCGCAGCGGGATACGTTGTATAGACAGTACTTTCTAAATTAGATCCGCCTTTTGAAACGATCACCTATGAGGAGGATCCTGAAGAAAATAGGAGAGCTGTCAACGACAAGGGCATCCTGCGATCCAGATGGAGCCAACGGGACATCTCTTTCTCGCATTGTCCCACCTACCCCGATATTCAGCGTGTCGTCACCAAGCGATTGACAAATTCGAGGTATAGGTATATATGTACGGGCCTGAGGGGGAGTCTAGCTGCTCTACATTCTTTCCGGTGGAGAAGTGGACTTGGCACGGCACAAACTGCGAAAGGCGGAAGTGTGTCATGATCTCCTTACAGGCGTTAGTCTCGCGTGTTCAGCTACTCTGGCTAGACCATAGAGCCGAAGTTATAGCAGCCATAATCATCGGCATAGTTGCAGGCGTTCCGTTAGCTGCGTATTTCGCCCTAGCTTTCGATCGCTCGCCCGCTCCCGCGTACAATGTATACATTGTCACTGATCCCCTGACTGATACCAAGGCTGAAGAAAAGTTAAAGATTTCAAACGCATTCCAGGGGCTTGAGCTCCATGACGTGAAGGTCATGCCCAATGTGCTGCCGCTAAGTTTCAATCCTCAGACCAACCAATATGACGAGATTGCGAAGGCGCAGTACATAGTTAATCAGGGTAACGCTCTGCTTGTTATAGGAAACTTCGATAGCGGTCCTACAGAGAACTCATTGGCGACATACTTTACGCAGCAGCCGCCAATCCCGTTCATAGCAGCCGTGCAAACCGACGATGATTTGCTCCGGCAGTGCAAACAACCCTGCTATGGTGAAAGCCCGGCTCCCCTTCTGCAATTGTCCCCAATAAATAGTGAACAAGCGCAGTGGGCGGTGAAATATGCGGTTGACCATGAGAAGCGCCAATTCCTGATCGTTCGCGACAACGATTCCACGAACGAACCCTATACCGATAGCTTGATAAAGGCATACCACTCAGCAATTAGCAGCCTAGAAACGCAAGGCTTTTATGTGAAGAAGCACGAAGTCAAGTTACAAGACGTGTCTCAGGCATTGAAAGATTCCAATGCAGATGTAGTTCTCTACGCCGGTGGCCTAGATGACGGCAGCGAACTGGTCAGAGTGATTAAGAAGTCCGGAAAGAATTTGATGGTCATTCTCTCAGATTCTACTGTTAAAGGTTGCGACATTATGCAGACCAGCCTGAAAGAATTCGGACGCGGGGTAGAAATAACCAACCAGTCGAACGCGGATTTTTTCTGTAAGGACGTGAGCGTTAACGCCATGGACAGCGCGGCCATTGCGGCTCAATTAATCAAGGATCTAGAGAATCATGGTTTTGACTGGCGGTTTCGGGTTAAGGCATGGTTCGATCGCCAAACCGTGGAGGATGCCCGCAGAAACCTTGTGCGCGTTATGAGAGAGAATATCAAGGCACGCACGTCCTACCTTGGAGCCACTGAAACCGCAGCAGTACCCGGGGGTCGCAGTCTTTATGCGTTTTCAGACGGGAAGCGAGTAGGAGGGATCTTCCATGTCTGGCAATGGGATCCGGAACATGGAACCATGAGCGACGTGGATCGCTGGCATCCACAAAGCCTGGAAGTCGACTCCGTTATAGCCTCCAAACGGCAGCAAAGGATCCGCACAGTCGCGCCGACCAGGAATACCGAGAAGTCCGGGATCGATCTGGCCGCACAACGCGAACGAATTTCAAAAAACTAGGACTGCCGGGTGCCCCACTTCTCGCTTCCTCTGCTAGAAGTGGGATGGAGCCGCCTTCGATCTCTTCGCCTGCTAAAAATGCAAACGGCCCCGGAATCCCCGAGGCCGTCGCGACAGCAATAACTGGTTCCCTGCCAAGGTAACGTCATTATTATCGAAACAATCCGGCTGCAAATCAAGTTACTTTCAGGAGAGTCGCACCTTGCCTTACGAACCCTCCACTGTCCCTGAGAGACATCCTCCATCGAAGAGGAATGGACTTGGAGGGACTCGAACCCTCACCAGTACCTTGGCAAGGAACTGTGCTGCCATTACACCACAGGCCCACGAACCAAAGCTTACTTCAGTTACGGCAGGGCTTCGCGCCGGTCGCGTGCATTTCTTTAGACAGGGTTTCGTTTTGGAACCAGGCCTCGGGCCGACGACCCCTACTAGTGGCTATCCGCGCTAAAATAGCCACAGCGAGGTCCCCATGCCGCAACTAACACCGCAGGTTTCCGAAGTTCTCGAAAAAGCGCTGGCGCTGTCAACCCAGGAGCGCGGCCTGATCATCGACCGCCTCATCGAAAGCCTCGACGATGAACCGGCCGACGAAGGCGTCGAGGCGGCTTGGTCCGAGGAAATCAAGCGCCGCGTCGAAGAGATTCAATCCGGCAAAGTCGAAATGATTCCGGGCGAAGAAGTCGGCCGTCGGCTTGCTCGATTATCAAATGGCAAGAAGTAAACCGTATCGCTTGCATCCTCTCGCTTGGCTGGAGATTGAAGGCGGAGAAGACTGGTACAGACAACGAAGTTTTCCGATGCCGCCGCGGATTTCGTTTCCGATGCTCGGGATGCAATCAAGAGCATCCGCCAAGCTCCTCACCGCTGGCCCAAATACCTACATGGCACCCGGCGATTCGTCCTTGGCCGTTTCCCATTCTCAATCGTCTATCTCGACACGGCGGAGTTTGTGAACATTGTGGCCGTGGCCCACAGCAAACGAAAGCCTGGATATTGGAAGCGGCGGCTCTAAGCTGCTTCCCACGTGCAAGCAGGCCTGAAAACACAAACGGCCCCGGGGAATCCCCGAGGCCGGTCGCGAGACGATCTTACCTCCGTTCCGTGTCCCGGCTCGCGGGCTGCTGTCTCGCCTGCAACTGCTGTTGCTGTGCTTGATGGCTCTGCTGCAATTGGTTCGTCTGCTGCTGGTGCTTCTGCTCCACCTGCTGCCTTTGCGCGTCATTTGCCTTCTGTTTGTCCAGCTTCACATGCTCCTGGTCCTGCGTCTGCTGAAGTTTGTCTCGTTCCCCTTGTTGCTGCGCGATCTGCTTGTCCTGCTGCTTTTGGTACTTCTTGTCCAGCTTCGCGTTGCCCGTATTTGGAGCGCTCCGCGTCAGGGGCGGAAGGTCGTGAGGATGGACGGCCGCGCTGGCTTGCGCGGAGTTGTTGTCCGGTCGCCCCGGGTTTGCTCCCCGATTGGCTGGAGTATAAGGCCCTCCTGCCTGTTTGGCCGGTACGGCGCTACGGTCGTTAAAATCTCCCGGCCTGGGTGTCGCCGCTACGCCTGGCTTGCCCATATTCGCCGATGCGCGTTGCTGCGGGTTGGCTCGAGCCGCCTGCGCATGTTGCGTCTGAGCCGCCACCGGCGCGATGTGTCTCTCACGCCCCGCAGCTTCCTCTCCCGCTGTCGGACGCGCGTTGACCCCGCCATCGCCGCCGTTATAGCTGACGCGACTCTCGTTGTTGTTCCTCACGGGGGTGTCGTAAACATTGCGACTGTTGCTCATGTTCACGTTGCTCACGGAACGGTTGTAGAAAAATTGTCCGTTCTCCCAACGCCCGCCTTCAAAGCCCACGCCGAAATAGCCGAAGCCGTAATTGATCCCGCCGTAGAAGCCTACGTTCGGTCCCCAGTAGCCATCATAGAAAACGAATCCGTCGCCGCCCCAGCCCCAATAGGCTGGAGTCCACAGAAAACCGATTTCCGGCGACATCACCCATGTGCCCGGCACCCAGTAGTAATCGCTCGCGTCGTCAGCGTAGCCCCAATAGCCAGGCGTCCAGAGATAGCCGTCGCCCGGACAAACAGGCTGCTCATAAACGGGCAGCGCAGGCGGCCCGATCCTGATGGCCACGTTGATTTGCGCGAACGATGCTGCCGATATCGACAACAGGATGAACCCGAACAACAGCGTACGAATGAAACGAATATGCATTGTGATTCCTCTGGCTCATCATCCCTCGCTTACCCGGTGATGCTCTGCTGACCCCGGGTTGCGTGGATTTGAAGGCCGATTTCCGGACGAAACCTACCGCCAACTCCGTCGCGCTCCCAAATGGTTCTGCCAGAACTTTCTCATTCCGGGGATGTAGAAATCTGTTCAAAAAAGCTCATTGGGCGTAGTCCGTGTCGGAGGAGGTGGGAGCCGGCGGACCACTTCTGAACAGATGGCGAGGGCTGATGGCTGCGACGCCGGGTGCCCCACTTCTCGCTTCTTTTACGAGATGCGGGATTGCAGCATGAAAGCCGCCCCCGATCTCGCCGCCGTCTAAAAATGCAAACGGCCCCGGAAATTCCCGAGGCCGTTCGCGAGGACCGATAGATCGGTACCCCATCAAGGTCCCAACATTATTATTGGTGCAACCCCAGGTACAAATCATGTTACTTTGGCTTCCCACTCAAATTACCCAACCGTCTTACTCCCCAAATACCCGGCGTGGCTGATTCCCAGCAGCGCCACCATGCCGTCGGACACCGTCGGCATCGCCAGACTCTTCGGGTCTGCATACATGCTGTGGAAGATCAGATATCCGTAACTTACCCCCACGATCAGCGTGAACAAAAACATCTGCAACTTTGAGGGATCAATGTAGGCGGTATTGCCCACCTCATCGCCCTCGAACATATCGGTGAATCGCGCATCTTTCGGCGCTACGTTTGAGTAGAGCCTGCCTTGGAGATTAGCCTCGATTGTGGACTTGTCTTCGCCCAACACCTTCGCCGCATTGGTAACCGCATTATCGGTGGGAGTCTGCGTTTTCTTGCTTTGCAGCAACAGGGGTGACCCAACCAAGGACGCCGTGCTGATGCCGAGCAGCGCCCAGAGCCTCTTATCCAACGCAATATTCAGCGCGTCCGGAATGCCGGCATGGATTCTCTGGATCGCGATGATCAGATACGCGGACAAAATAATCAGCGTCCACATAATGATCTGGAATCGCGACAGGCTCATCAGGTTGCGCTCGTTCACCAGAATTCCGAGCGGCCGTCCGCTAATCCATCTGCCCAGGAACAGCACAAAGACGAACATGATCAGCATCATGCCCAGCCACGAATAGCCGGATACTTGCATCGTCCCCACTCGAGCCGCAGCGATGACCAGCACGATTGTCACCATCCAGATCTGCATGTTCGGTGGCAGTTTGCTGGGCGGGTTCGGCGGCTCTGGAGACGGGGGAACTAACACCGGCTGCTGCGGGGCGGCCATATCTACCTCCTGCTTTGACCTCAAAAAGTAAGAGCCCAACCGCTCAAAAGCTATCTGGAAAGGATTCCCCGGGGCCGCTCGGCCAAGAAGGAACAAGGAACAGTGACAAGAAAGCCGAGCCGCGTAAAGTCTCCGCCCGCGACCTACATCTGTCAAGCCCGAATTTGCAAGCGCGAATTTGCAGGCGCCTCATGTGGGGACAGCCGCCCCCGGCTGTCCGCGGCGCAAAGCGCCGCAACGGTCGTGTGGAGCGGACACTCCTGTCCGCTGCCTTTGACTTTTCTTTTGACTTTGATTTTGATTTTGACGCTGCTTTTGACTTTGCTTTTGAATCCGCCCCGCGTCTGCGACCCACATTCCTCGCAAATCAGACCCTGTTCATGCTGAGCGAGGATTGAGCTTCGCGAACGCGAAGCTCAACCGCAGTCGAAGCACCCCTACCCGCTCGCGTCTTCGTGCACCTTGCACTCCCTCCGCCGTTTGGAAGGTGGGATTCCACAGCAAACCTTGTGACATCTAACCTTGCCATCCACAGCCCCATCAGTCGATCATAGTCAAGACCGCGAAGCCGGCTCACTGAGCGCACCTGATCTTTACATCCGAATAGCAAGTAAGCTCCGCAAATGCAATATTTTACCGTCCGGCTCGCTGATTCCAAGGCACTTAGCCCAGCCGATATCCCCTAAGTCCCCGGAATGGAATATTTTGCAAGCAAGTCTTTTGTTTGCAATATTTTAGTCAGATCAAAAAACGTAAGTCACTGATTCCAGATATTTTACGGGCAACAATCTGTGCTTTTTTCGATCTGGATCACCGACCTTCCTCGGCGTAGAATAACCAAGCCAGACCATCGGTGATCGATCCCCGCGATCAGCCGCGCTCCCAGGTCCCGCCCGCACTCGAACAAGATGAAGTTTTTTCCCGCAGCTCTGTTGTGCCTCATCGTGCTGGCAGCCACCGTACTTTCAGCGCAAAGCCCGCCTTCATCCGCCGCGCAAACTTCGGCGTCGGCGCAGGCTACGCTCACCGGCACCGTCACCAAAGATCCCGGCAGCGAGCCCGTAAAGAAAGCTCTCATCGAACTGATCGCTGAGACCCAAAGCGAAGGCGCAAACTACACAGCCCTCACCGGCGTGGATGGTGGCTTTCACATCGAAAACATCGCGCCCGGCCGCTATCGCTTGTTTGTCGAGCGCTCCGGCTTCCAGGAAGTGGACAAGCACCGTCGCCACACTGAAGGCCGCGTGCTCACGCTGAGCGCAGGCCAGGAGATCAAGGATCTCGTCATCCGTCTGCAAGCCGCAGCGGTGGTCGAAGGCCGCGTTACCGACGAAGACGGCGATCCCATGCCCGAGGCCCAAATCGCCGTCCTGCGCCAAACCTTCGTCGCAGGTCACACTCACTGGGAGCAAGCCGGCGCCGAGCGCACCAACGACCTCGGCGAATACCGCATCGCGGGTCTTGCCGCCGGCAACTATTTTATTTCAGTCACGCCGCCGCCCGATTTCCGAAGCCTAATTGAGACCACCGGCAACGCCGCAAAGCCCGCCAACGCCGCTGCCGACAAGCCCGCGCTCGCCGCCTACCAAACCACTTATTATCCCGGCGTCAGAGATCGTGGGCAGGCCGCTCCAGTTCAACTGCATGCTGGCGACGATTTCCCGGTGAATTTCTCGCTCACGCCCAGCCCCAGCCTGACCATCCGCGGTTCGGTGGTGAACCTGCCTCCCGGTTCAACCGCGGCGATCATGCTGCAATCCAAAGATCTCAGCCTGGTGCTCAACGGCGCGGAGATGCACAAGGAGGGCACCTTCGAGATTCGCGATGTCGCACCCGGGGTCTACACCGTTCTGGCTACCGTCGATAACGCTGCCGTGCCCATGATGGCGCGTCAGGCTCTACAGGTCGCATCGGAGAACGTGGAAGGTCTGCGGCTCTCGCCTCAACCCGGAGGTTCGGTTCGCGGACGCCTTCGCATGGAATCGAACGGCAGCGCCCGGTCCGATCCCAGCCAGATGTTTCTTCTGCTGCGCTCCACCGACGGTGATGACGACGCGCTCGGCGCCTACTCCACGGTAGAAGGCTTTCCCACCCTCGCCCACGTGAACGCCGACGGCAGCTTCGAGTGGAAAGATGTACTGCCCGGACATTACTCCGTTCAGATTTCCGACTCGAGCGCGATGCCGGACTGGTTTCTGAAATCCGAGGCCACAGGAAGCCGCGAGGTTTCTGATTCTGGCTTCAGCGTGGGCGGTGGCACGACCACGCTCGATCTGTTGGCGAGCGCCAACGGAGCCGCAGTCGATGGCGTCGTCACCAATCGGAAGGATGGATCTCGGAATGACGGATCCGAGAAAGACGAACCCGTCGCCGACGCCGTGGTTGCCGCCGTGCCGGAAGCTCGCTTCCGCAGCCATCCCGACCGCTATCGCAAAGCTGTCACCGACCAAAGTGGACGCTTCACCCTGCGCGGCCTGCCTCCTGGCGACTACACACTTTACGCCTGGGAAAGCGTCGATGGCGAAGCTTACTACAATCCCGAATTTCTCAAGACCTACGAAGGCCAGGGCAAACCTTTGCATGTGAACGAAGGCGATCGTACAAGCTTGCCGCTCAAAGCGATTCCAGTCCCTGACGATCAACCCTGAAACCTGCCCGTGGAGTATCCTTTGGAACTATGAAAGCCGTATTGTTCTCTCTCGTTCTGCTCGCCGGCCTGCTGTATGCCAATGCGGTTCAGGCTGCCGACACGCCCGTGAATGCGCTGCTCGCACTCTCCAAACACGACAGCACGCTTTCCATTGTCGATCCTTCCACCTTGAAAATCATCGCGCAGATTCCGGTCGGTAACGATCCACACGAAGTCATCGCATCCGCCGATGGCCACACGGCCTATGTCTCTAACTATGGCTCCGGTGCATACAACACGCTTGCCGTCGTGGATCTGATTGCGCAGAAAGCGCTGCCTGCCGTCGATCTCGGGCCTTTGCGCGGTCCGCATGGATTGACCTTCGTCGGGGGCAAAGTGTGGTTCACCGCCGAAGCCGCCAAGGCGATCGGCAGCTACGATCCGGCGACCAAGAAGGTTGATTGGATTCTGGGCACCGGCCAGAACAGAACGCACATGATATACGTCTCGCCGGATATAAAACTGATCGTCACGGCCAACGTCAGTTCCGGTACGGTGAGCCTGATTGAGAAGACGATTGGCGGCCCTCCCGGTCAAAGCCTCCCTCCGGGACCTCCTGGAACCGCGCTATTCATACCCGCTCCAGGCGATTGGAATGAGACTGTAGTCCGTGTGGGCAACGGTTCAGAAGGGTTCGATGTTTCTCCTGACGGCAAAGAAATCTGGGTGGCCAACGCTGGAGACGGGACCGTATCTATTATTGATGTTGCCAGCAAACAGGTGAAGCAAACCCTTGCGGCCGATGTAGGAGGCGCGAACCGGCTGAAGTTCACTCCCGACGGCAAGCTTGCCTTCATTTCTACTCTGCGCGGTCCGGACGTAACCGTCATCGATACCGCAACGCACAAGACTATCAAACGAATCCCGGTTGGACACGGAGCAGCCGGCATCGTAATGCAGCCCGACGGCGCGCGCGCCTTCGTGGCGTGTTCTCCCGATGGTTATGTCGTGGTCATCAATCTCCATTCGCTGGAAGTGTTTGGCCGCGTCGAGGCCGGTCAGAATCCTGATGGTCTCGCCTGGGCGGTGAGGCGCTAGGATTCACATCGGCGCTCAAGCCAACTGCCACGAAATGATACTTATGACAGTATGCTAGAATTGTGTCATTCGACTTGGAGTCTGCCATGATCGTGGAAACCCGAGCGCGTGTAAACGAGAACGGTCGTGTTGTGATCCCGTCTTCCTTTCGCAAGGCGCTTGGTATCGAGGTTGGGGATGAAGTCGTGCTGCGGATCGAAGATGACGAATTGCGTATCACGACTCAGCAGCGCCGCATCCAGCGGGCGCAGCGCCGGGCCCGGCAATATGTAAAGCCGGGTACCTCGCTGGTGAATGAGTTGCTCGCAGAACGCCGTAAGGCCGCCAGGAATGAGTAGGGTTGTGCTCGATGCCTCGGCCATTCTTGCCGTGATCAACGCCGAGCCGGGTGCGGAGAAACTAACCCCAGATCTGCTGGCCCGCGCGGTCGGTAGCACCGTGAATCTCGCCGAGGTGCAAACTAAGCTAGTGAGTCGAGGGTGGACATCCGAGCAGGCGTGGGAAGACGCCACCAGTCCGGTGCGGGAAGTCCTGTCATTTGACGAAGAGCAGGCCAGGATTGCAGGCGATTTAGTGATTCCGACAAGGCATTTAGGGCTCTCCTTGGGAGACCGCGCATGTCTCGCGCTGGGGATGGCGTTAAAGGCCCCCGTGTACACGGCAGAAAAGGCCTGGAAGAAGCTCAAGCTGAGCGTGAGGATCCACGTCATTCGCTGACCGCGGATGGAAGGCGGCCGAGGCGCTTCCGAACCACCGAATCCGGTAGAATAAAGGTTTTCACCGGACCCCTTGCTCCGTCCTGACCTCATCCTGTCCCCCGCGCTGGCCGCATGGACTGCCCCCAAGGGCATTGGGCCCTATCTCCGCCAGCATCTGTTGGACAAGACTTTTCAAGGCCTCTACCACACGGACGCATTCGATCGCGCGCTGTTGATTCCCTACTTCATCGTGCTGATCCTGCTTGCGGGTTACGGAATGCACCGCTACATTCTGGTTTACCTCTATTACAAGCACAAGAAGAACCGCACCACCGAGCCCGCTTCTCACTTCGAGAACTTGCCGCGTGTCACTGTGCAACTGCCCATCTTCAATGAGGAATACGTGGTTGAGCGCCTGCTGGAGTCCATCTGCAAGCTGAAATATCCGCGCGAAAAGCTTGACATTCAGGTGCTCGACGATTCCACTGACGAGACCGTCGACGTGGCGCGCAATCTGGTGGAGCGTCACGCAGCGCTGGGAAATCCCATCACCTACCATCACCGTACCAACCGCGAAGGCTATAAGGCAGGTGCGCTGGCCGAGGGGTTGAAAACGGCAAAAGGCGAGTTCGTCGCCATTTTCGACGCCGACTTCACTCCGCCGGAAGACTTTCTGCTGTGCACCATCCACCACTTCACCGGCCCGAAGATCGGAATGGTGCAAACCCGCTGGACGCACATCAACCGCAATTATTCTTTCCTCACGCAGGTGGAAGCCATCCTGCTCGACGGCCACTTTGTGCTTGAGCACTCCGGCCGCGCCCGCAGCGGCGTGTTCTTCAACTTCAACGGCACTGCCGGAGTCTGGCGCCGCGCGGCCATTGACGAAGCCGGCGGCTGGCAGCATGACACGCTCACCGAAGACACCGATCTCTCCTACCGCGCCCAGCTCAAGGGATGGAAGTTCATCTATCTGCAGGATGTGGAGTGCCCCGCCGAATTACCCGTGGAGATGACCGCGTTCAAAACCCAGCAGGCGCGCTGGGCCAAAGGACTGATCCAGACCGGAAAGAAGATTCTTCCCCGCGTGCTGCGCAGCGACGCACCGCTACATACCAAGATCGAAGCCTGGTATCACCTGACCGCGAACCTGAGTTATCCGCTGATGATTATGCTCTCGGTGCTGATGCTGCCGGCCATGATCATCCGTTTTTATCAGGGATGGTTTCAGATGCTCTTCATCGATCTGCCGCTGTTTATGGCGTCCACGTTTTCGATTTCCAGCTTCTATCTGGTTTCGCAACGCGAACTTTTTCCTAGGAGTTGGCCGCGTGCGCTGCTGTACTTGCCGTTCCTCATGGCTCTCGGCATTGGATTGACCATCACCAACACCAAAGCGGTGATCGAAGCCCTCATCGGCAAGGAGAGCGCCTTCGCGCGCACGCCCAAGTACCACGTGGAATCGAAGAAAGACAAAGTCGGTGCTACCAAGTACCGCAAACGGTTGGGCTGGGTGCCGTGGCTCGAACTCGTGATCGGCACGTACTTCGCGCTCACAGTCTTCTACGCCGTCGAGAACGAGAACTACGTCACGATTCCATTTCTATTACTGTTTGTAGTGGGTTACTGGTACACCGGATTGATGTCTCTGCTGCAAGGCCGTTTCGGTGCCGGATCGCTCAGAACCACAACGCACACCAAGCCGTTTCCCGTGGGCGTGTGAATGCTGTTGCGCCAACATCCCGGCTTCGCTCGGGACAGGCAGCCCGATAGCCGGCTGTGCGCCTGCGCTATTGCTTTCATTCGCTACGCTGCTCGTTTACAATCCACTCGCCAAAATTTCTCATCGGGCCCGGCACGCCGTTTGTATTCCGCGGAAATCAAATTCGCGGTTCGAAGGAGGATCCGATGCTCCGCCTACGCAGGTTGTTCCCGGCTCTGGCTCTTGCATTTATTGCAATTTCGCTCCTCAGTTGCGGCCCGCACGATTCCAGCGAGTACTTCGTTTTCGTGGCGGCGAACCTGCAAGTGCCGTACTGGCAGGCTGCAGGCGCGGGCTTTACCAGGGCTGGGGCGCAATTCAAGGTGCGCGCCGATTTCGTCGGCCCCAACACTTATGACCCTAAAGCCGAACGCGACGCCCTCGATCAGGCGGTGCAGCAGAAAGCTACCGGCATCCTGGTCGGGGTCACCGATCCCGCTCTGCTCAAAGACGGCATCGACAAGGCGACCGCCGCTGGCATTCCCGTGATCACCATGGATTCCGACGCCCCAGCCAGCAAGCGGCTCTTCTTCATCGGCACCAACAACTATCAGGTTGGAATGACCGGCGGCCTGCGCCTGGCGCAGGAGTTGAAAGGCAAAGGCAACGTTGTAGTATTCACCATGCCCGACCAGCACAACATGCAGGATCGCTTGCACGGCTATCGCGACGCTCTTCAGCGCACGCCCAACATCAAGATCACCCGCGTGGTCGATATCCAGGGTGATCCGCGCATCGCCTTCGATACCACCACACAAATCGTCGGCAAGGAAAAAGATCAGGTGGATGCCTTTGTCTGTCTGGAGGCGCAGTCGGGGAAGGAAGTTGCCGGAGTACTCAACAGCTACCACGTCACCGGCAAAGTTGTGATGGCCATGGACACCGACCCGGAGACTCTGCAGATGATCCAAAGCGGCAGCATCGCCGCGACCATCGCGCAAAAGCCCTACACCATGGCTTTTGTGGGCATGCAGATGCTCGACAACCTATATCACCACAAGCCGCCCGCGCTCGATACCGACTGGTCCAAGGACAGCTTTGCGCCGATCCCGTCTTTCGTGGATACTGGTTCTGCCCTGATCGACAAGAGCAACGTGGACTCGTTCCTGCAGGCGAAACAGAGCGCGACGGGCGCGCAGAAGTAGCCTGTAGCGTTTTTCATAGGCGAGCGACCGACGCTCTCAAAGTTTGTCTTAGGGAGTGACCACTCTCGAATCACTTGGATGGATTACACAATGCGAAAGCCGCAACTGTCTTTTTTCCTGGCTGGTTTTCTTGCCGGTATCTTTCTCCTGCTCGCGAGCGCGACAAGTTTCACGCTTGACCGCCAGCCCAACTCTGACTATCACGTCCGCCGCGAAGCTCTTGCCGAGAAAGCCGGAGGCGTGATCGTTCTGTTCGCGCCCATGGAAAGCGAAGGGCCGAACGATCTTTACGGATTCCGCCAGGAAGACAATTTTTATTATCTTTCCGGTTTGACCGAACCCGGCGCCGCATTGTTGATCGCGCCGGACGCAGAAGGTAAGGCCGATAAGCCCGCCCACTCCTACACTGAAATTCTTTTTCTTCCCGCGCGCAACCTGACCCAGGAGAAATGGACCGGACCCAAACTCGGCCCGGAAAATCCCGAAGCCCCGAAGATCACCGGCTTCGATCACGTGGAAGACATGGCTAAGCTGCCGGAAGAGGTAATCAAATTAGTATCCTCCGGCGCGCACCCGCCGATTTACACTGACGTTGCATCGCACGACCAGAGTTCAGCCAGCGCCGAGCCGCTTGAGTTTCTTAAAGATGTCAATTCCTTCCTGATTTTTCTGGATGTCAAACCCATGATCGAGTCTCTGCGCACCACCAAAGACGCGGGAGAACTGGCGCTGATCCGCAAGGCGGTCGATGCCTCGGTGGCGGCGCACTTCGCGGCGTTCAAAGCGGTGAAGCCGGAAGTCAACGAGCGTGAGATCTCCGCGCTCCTGCAATACGAGTGGGGCAAGCGCGGCTGTGAGCGGCCGGCGTATGCTCCTATTGTCGGCTCCGGCTACTATTCCACGGTGCTGCACTATTCCGATGATGACAAGGTCATGAAGTCCGGAGAGGTTGTCGTGATCGATGCCGCCGGCGAATACTCGATGTACGCTTCCGACATCACGCGCACGCTTCCCATCAACGGCCACTTCACCGCGCGCCAGCGCGAAATCTACGACATTGTTCTCGGAGCGCAACAAGCTGCAGAAGCGGCTTTCAAGTCGGGCAAGTCAAACATGAAACACGAGGATCCCGACTCGCTCTACGAGGTCGCGCGCAACTACATCAATACCCACGGCAAAGACTCGCACGGCGACACACTGGGGAAATATTTTATCCACGGCCTCGGCCATCCGGTCGGACTCAACGTGCACGACTCTACCGACCACAGCGTCCCTTTGGGGCCAGGGCAGGTTTTCACCATCGAGCCGGGGATTTATATTCCCGAGGAAAATCTGGGTGTGCGCATCGAAGACGACTACTACGTCGACCAGGACGGCAAGCTGATCAAACTGAGCGCGGCCTTGCCCTCGAAGGCGGAGGATGTGGAGAGACTGATGGCAGGGAAGTGAGAGGACAGGCCCGGGTCCGACCATGAACAAAGCCAACGCAAGCAAGTCGTTGTTATAATAATGGGGAGGAATCGATGTGCCCACTCCACAACAGCAACGGCAGGAACCGCAACCGAAAAGACCGGCTGCTACCCCTCCGCCGCGTCCGCAAAATCAGCCTTTTAAGAAGGGCGGATAGCGAACGCTATATAAGCGAGGACGCCTAACTCAACAAAGAGCGCGAGTGCTATGGACCAAAATGCGCCGTTGAGGGACCAGGCTTTTGTCCTGTTCAAAGCGTGATTGTGGGTGATTCTTCCGTTAGCCAGTTCGAGGCTCAGACTGGTAACGCCTTCCAGCCGTTCAGAATCAGACTCTCCCAAGTCGGCGAGCCAATTGGTGTACGTTTCGGGTAGATCATCGAACAAATAGTCCTTGGGCCACAAACAGGCTACACAGAGTATTCCTGAAATCACTATCAACGCGATTACAGGAATTTGTGCAACCTTTGGGACGGCCGTTAGCTTATCGGCCGTCAGCATTGTAGCGGAGATGGTTCCAAGAAACGTCAGGATCAGGAGAACGATGCTGGCCTTCACATCGAAGGCGTCGCCTAGGTCTAAATCAAAGCGGTCGCGTTCTCTCGTTCTTTCCCCAAGGAATTCGTTCGTCGTCATTTTGCCTCCGCCGGAAGCCCGCTTGGGAAAGGCTTCTACGAAATGTACTCCCTTATGTACTCGTCCTCACTCTGCGCCAACTCCCGCAGGTCGCCGTCGAAAATCACCTTGCCGTCGAGCAGGATCAGAAAGCTCATGGGCACGGCGCATTGCTGGCCGGGCGGCAGCGCAACCAGGCCATTGGTTTGTTTATCGAACTGATGAGTAGCCATGGTGAAGGCGTCCTGCAGGCGGTGCGTCACCAGCAGCGCGCTCGTCTTATACACATCGCGCTGCTTCATGATCAACTCGATAATGGTGTTCGAGGTCACCGGATCGAGGCCGCCCGTGGGCGAGTCATAAAGCAACAGCTCCGGCTGAGTAATCACCGCCCGCGCGATAGCCACGCGCCGCCGCATGCCTCCGGAAAGCTCGGCGGGATCGAGGTCGAGCGTGTGTTCCAGCTCCACGAAGCGCAAGGCCTCACGCACGCGCCGGTCGATGTCCTCGTCATAGATGCCGTGCTCTTCCGTTAGCTGGTAAGCAACGTTTTCGCGAACGGTAAGCGAATCGAACAGCGCGCTCTCCTGGAAGACCATTCCAATCTTGCCGCGCAACTGAAACAGATCTTCTTCCCGCATCTGCGTCACATCCTGCCCCAGCACGATGATGCGTCCCGCGTCAGGACGGATCAACCCCAGCGCCAGCTTCAAGATCAGGCTCTTGCCGGAGCCGGCGACGCCAAATACCGCCTTGGTCTCGCCCCGGTTCAGACGAAAGGAGATTTCGCGCAGCACGTCGTTCTCCGCAAAGGAGACGGCAACCTCTTCAAACACGATTACCGGCGCGGACTGTTCCGCCGTCGTCACGGCAGCGGAATCGAGCGGCAAGGTCGGCGTGGACATGCGATTAATGGAAAGAGAGCACAGCCATGAGGAATCGAGTCACGAAAAAGTCGAGCACCAGAATCAGCACAGATGAAGCCACCATCGCCTGCGTGGTGGCGCGGCCCACGCCCTGGGTTCCTCCGCGAGCATTCATGCCATAGAAGCAGCCGATGGTTGCGATAATGAAGCCAAATAGAACTGGCTTGATCAGTCCCATGACAATATCTTGAAACACCAGCGTCTGCCAGGCGTAAGACCAATATTGCCTCGAATCCAGGTGGAGGAGCACGCGGGCGACCAACCCTCCGCCAGCCAGGCCCACGAGATCGGAAATAATGGCCAGAAAGAACAGCATGAATACCGAAGCCGCCACCCGCGGCGTGACCAGCTTTTTCATGGGGTCGGTGCCCAGAGCTCGCATGGCGTCGATCTGCTCGGTCACCATCATCGATCCCAATTCGCTGGCCATGCCGGAGGAATTCCGTCCCGCCACCATCAGGCTGGTCAGCACGGGACCAAGCTCACGCACCATGGAAGTGGAGACCAACTGCCCGACCAGCGTGATCGAACCAAAATGCTCCAGCGTGTTCGAGGCCTGCAGCGCCAGCACGGCTCCGGTGAAAAAGCCCGTGAGCACTACGATCGGCAGCGACCCTACCCCGATCGCATCCGCCTGCCGCACCATGTCGGCAAAATAGAAAGGCTTCCGGAAAAGATTCGCGACCGCTTGCGTCGAGAACAGGACGTAATCCTGAACCGTCTGGATTCTCTCTTTGGCGAGATCGGTAGGCGAAATGAATTCCATGCGGTTCGGGGAAGCACGGCGATGCGACGCTGCGCTTTTCCGAACTATAGCAGAGAACGCCATCATCCTTCAGACAAGCCTTCAGCGCAGAAGGAGCGGCTCGTCAGGAGTTTAGCGGAAAGGCCTGGTGCGAGGTTTCTCCCGCAGGGTAAGTTTGGCAGCAGCCAGCTTTCTGAGGCGCTGGTTGTGCTCGTGGAGGGCGACCTTGAGCTCCGAGATAGTTGGCGCCACTTCATCTTCGTGCGCGGCAATCACCTTGGCGCACAGATTCCGGATGCGATCCTCCAAGCGGCGCGCAAGCATGCCGGAAGAATGCTGTATTTCTGTTGCACAAGCCATACAGCGTTTGCGGTAGCGGGCGTCGAAAGTTAACCTGAGGCGGTAGCCGGCATCGGCGGTTTACCCTATCCCCGCGTCTTCTTCTTGATTTCGATATTCAGCCGGCGGATTTTCTGATTCAGCGTGGAGAGCGGCACCTTAAAGTGCTCGGCGGCCTCGGTCTGGTTCCAGTTGCACTTTTCCAGCATGTCGCTGATGATGCGCCGCTCCACGTCTTCCACGATTTCAAACAGCGACGCATCGGCGGGCGGATCATGCAACGTGAACGACGATCCGCGTCCCAGCAGATTATCGGGCAGCAGGTCGAGAGTGACATCCGTCCCCGAAGACAGCACAACCGCGCGCTCGATCACGTTTTCCAGTTCCCGGACGTTGCCCGGCCACGAGTAGGACATCAGGGGACGCAACGCTTCCGGGGTAACGCGCCGCACCGGGCGATCGTTTTCTTCCGCGTATTTCTTGAGGAAGAATTGCACCAGCAAAGGAATATCCTCTCTGCGCTGGCGCAGCGGAGGCAGTTCAATGGTGATCACGTTCAGGCGGTAAAACAAATCCTCGCGGAAACGCCCGTCGCGCACCAAAGTTCGCAAGTCCACATTGGTGGCGGCAATAATGCGCACATCCACCTGAACTTCCTGCACCCCACCCAGGTGCATGAACCTGCGGTCCTGCAGCACGCGCAGAATCTTGGCCTGCGTTTCCAGGCTCATGGTGGCGATTTCATCGAGAAACAGCGTGCCTCGATCCGCCATTTCAAACAGGCCCTTTTTGGAGGCGATGGCGCTGGTGAACGCGCCCTTCACGTGGCCGAAGAGCGTAGACTCCAGCAAGTCCGTCGGCATGGAGCCGGTGTTGACCGGCACGAAAGGCCGGTCGTGCCGCGGCGAATTCAGATGCAGGGCTTTGGCAATGACTTCCTTGCCCGTCCCGCTCTCGCCCTGCAACAGCACCGTGGAGCGGCTGTTGGCCACTTGCGCGACCAGGTCGAATATCTTCAGCATCGGCTCGCTTTTGCCGACGATGTTTTCGAAATTGTAGCGCTGCTTGAGGGCGCGCTTCAGTTGGACGTTTTCTTCTGCGGCACGGCGCCAGCCCACAGAGGCGCGCACATCGGCCAGAAGCTTTTCGTTGTCCCAGGGTTTCTGAACGAAGTTGGCGGCGCCGGACTGCATGGCGCGCACCGCGTTCTCCACCGTGCCGTAGGCCGTGATCATGATGACCGGCAATCCCGTTTCGTGGGAACGAATCTCTGCCAGAATCTCCATGCCATTGCGGCCGGGGAGTGTAAGGTCGAGCAGGATCAGGTCGAAAGGATGTTCGCCAATGCGCTGCAGTCCGGCTTCGCCGCTGGCCGCCGTTTCCACGGCAAAGCCTTCCATCTCCAGCAAAGTCTGCAGAGATTCCCGAATTTCGGCCTCATCGTCAATGATGAGCACCGCCCCCGCCAGGCCTGGACTGCCATTCAGCCCCGCACGCGAAATGACTGCGCCTTCAGACATATTCTGCCTCGGACGCCCTGTGCGCAGACCTGCTCCCTCTACACATGATCCACCTAAACATGATCCGGCTAAACATGGATTGCCTTTCTGCTCAAGGGGAAGTCCAGGGTGAACGTGGTCCCTGCGCCGGGATGGCTTTCCACGCGAATCTTGCCCGCATGTTCCTGAATAATTCCGTAAGTAACGGAGAGGCCGAGGCCGGTGCCGCGGGCCTGGCCTTCACGCGGCGAAGTCTTGGTAGTAAAGAATGGATCGTAAATGCGCTGGATGTGCTCGGGTGCGATGCCCGTTCCGGTATCGGAGACGCACACGCTCACACTCTCGCCGTTCATCGTGGCCACGCGCAGCGTGCCGCCGCCCGGCATCGCATCTTTGGCGTTGAGAAATAAATTCAAAAATACTTGCTGCAATCGTCCCGGATTTCCCTGAATGGCGGGCAAGGCGGGCGCCAGCGCGTTCTGCACCTCCACCTTGGCCATTTTGAACTGGTGTTCCAGCAGCGCCAGAGTGTCGGCAATCACTTTGTTCACATCCACGTCGCCGATTTCGCTGCCGCTGGTGCGCGAGAAATTCAGCAGATTGTTCACGATCTCCGATGCCCGGAACGTCTGCCGCGTGATCTTCTCCAGCAGTCCCGACTTCTGCGGGTCGCCCTGCAGTTGTTTGCCGAGCATCTGCGTGTAGGAAGAAATCACAGCCAGCGGAGTGTTGACCTCGTGAGCCACGCCCGCCGCCAGCAATCCAATCGACGACAGTTTATCGGCCTGGGAGAGCTGAGCTTCCAGATCGACCCGCTCGGTGATGTCATCCATGATGATGAGCCGCCCGATCACCTGGAACTTGCGCGTCACCAGCGGCGCGATCGCCACATTCACGGTGCGGACTTCGCCAGCGGGCGTCTTGAGGCGGAATTTGTACAGGTTGCGAATGCCCGCATCCTGACCCACACGAGCGAATTCTTCCACAAAATCCGCCGGGAAAATGGCTTTCAGCGGTTGGGTCAAAGTCTGCCAGCGTGGCACCGCGTACATCACTTCCATCTGCGCGTTCCAGCTCTCGATGCGGTCTTCCATGTCGAGCGCCATCACGCCCACGTTGATGGATTCCACAATGTTCTCGTTAAAGTCTTTCAGCCGCTCGTACTCCGCGGCCTTTTGCTGCAGCGATGCATAGAGCTGACTATTTTGAATGGCCACGCCGAGGTAGCCGCCCAGAGTCTCCAGCAACTCCATGTCTTCGCTGGAGAGAAAATCGCCTTGCGTGGTCTTGCCCAAGCCGAGCACGGCGACGGTCTTTTGCTGCGCGTGGCAGGGAATGTAGTAGTTAAGATCCAGCCGGGCGATGGTTTGCTGCGCGCCCGGCGCCTCGCGCGGCACCAGGTGCGTGTTCTCGAAAAAGAGATGCCCGGCCTGCTCCGGCCGCGGCGCGCTCAGGAAAGAGAGATCCAGGTTGCCGCTGGCCGACCAGCCATAGGATTTAGCCAGCACAAATTGCTCCGTCTTTTCGCTGGCCAGGAAAATCGCGATGTGATCGACGGCCAGCGTGCGCGACAGCCGGTCCATGAGCAACGAGAGCAGGGCATCCAGATCGGTTTCCGAACTCAGTTCGCGGCCGAACTCAAGCAGCGTGCGGCGGTAGTCGTAACGCGTGCGATAGAAAAACTGGTCGATGCGGTCCTGGATCCACTTGCGCACCGGATCGAAAAGCAGAGCGGTAACCACTACCGCCAGAATCAGTCCAACCGGGCCGCTGCTGGGCTGCCGCATGTGCACCAGTTCGGCCACGCCCGCCACCAGCCCAAAATACAGTCCCACCACAATCGCGGCCGCCAGAGTGTAGACCACGCCCCGCTTGAAGATGAGGTCCACATCCATCAGGCGGTAGCGGAAGATGGCGTAGCCGAAGGTGAGCGGTAGCAGCGCCAGCGACAGCGCGGAAACCTTCATGGTCGCGCCGGGCAGGGACCCCATTAAATAAGGAACAACATAAAACAGCGTGTAGGGAATGATGGCCAGAATGGTGCCGCGGGTAACCCACTTCAACTGCTGCCGCAGAATCGTAGTGCTGGCGTGGCGATAGCTATACCACAGGACGATGGCGGCGGCCACAAAGAACAGCGATCCGTAGGACATTTCCAGGCGGTCGAGGTTCCAGCGCAGCCTCTCGCTGGCCTGCAGCCACTGCATGGCTCCTACGTGGGTGGCCAGCAGAACCGCTCCCGGCAGGTAAACCAGCGCCAGCAACCAGGGATGCCTGCGTACCACCTCACGCTTCTCGGGGAAAGTGAGAACGAAGTGCAAAAACAGCGCCGGCTGCAAGACTCCGGCGGCGATGTTGCCCCAATAAATGCTCCAATCGAAATCGTTCAGCTTCCCCGTGTATTTGAAGGAATAGGCAACGAACGACACCAGGCAGAAAATATAGAAGTGCATGGACCCAGGCGCGGTCCAGCGGCGCAGCAGCACATAAAGGCCGATGCCAAGATAGATCAGCGCAATCAGGCGCAGCCAGTTGTTAAGCGAATGGTCCGCCGGGACCAGGATCACACTGGAATCGAGCGGAACCGACTGCCGGAGCAGGGAATACGAGGCCTTAGACCACACGCCGGTGCGATAGAGCTGGCGCTCCAGCCCCGACATGCTCTGCACCTCTTGCCCATCGACGGAAACCAGCTGATCGCCCGGCTTGATACCGCTCTTTGCACCCGGTCCGCTGGGGTCCACCCGGTCGGCCGTGAGGCGTCCGCCCTGTTCGATCCACCAGACGCCATCGTCGGGAACCGAGACCCGCCATTCCGAGTCGAAATTGAAGCCGGCGAAGACGACGGCAGCCACGGTCAGCAAAAACAGAAGAACGGCAACAAAGCGGACTTGACTTTCCCGGTTCATGGGTTTCGACGGTGATCCCGAACCTGTGGGCGGGACAGGCGTGGGAATCAGACCCCGCCGATCATCAATGAGCAACTTCGCTGCCATTGTTTCCCGGCTTGGAAATCCCTAAGTGACACATCTCAAGCCACTTCTTGGATTATAGATGGATTTTCGAACACTGATTACAGCTTTTTGGAGGTTTCTGTGGAATTGCGTATCTGGCCGCAGGGCAGTATCTTACGCGTCTTTCGGGGCTATAACCTCAAGGACCTTGGGATGGCAGCGACCCGCAGGGAGAGCACACACTTACGAACGCGGGCTGGCTATCCCCGCGCCCGACTCTCGTCGGTCGCGGGGACGCCTCAGTTGTGCCGAAACGGGCCTTCGCTAAACCGCCAACTAGCGGAGTGTGCTAAGACGGCCAGGGAGCTGCCTGTGAGTGTGAGGGCGAAAGGCTGACCCGAATCACATTCATCAGCTCATCATTGTCCGCGGGCTTCTGGAAAAATGCCGCCGCGCCAGCCTTCAGGGCGCGCTCCTCGTTGCTTTGCGGGTCGCGCGCGCTGAGCACGATGACCGGAACCCCGGAGAGAGCGTCACTGTTCTGCAGGCGGTCCAGGACGACAAATCCATCCCCGACCGGCAGGCCCAGGTCCAGAATGATCAGCGCCGGTCTTTCCTTCTGGGCTGAGGCGATTGCGGTGTAGCCGTCGGTAGCGGTGGCGACTTCATAGTTGTTGGCTCGGAGGCGCAAGCGCAAGGCACGCACCAGGTCGGGATCGTCGTCAACTACTAGAATCTTCGGTCTTGGCATGATTGTTCTCCTTATATTGTTTGAGGGTTAATTGGTTGGAATTTGTGCGCTTTTTCCAGCGGTCAACTGTTTCCGTTCCATGGTTGTCATGATCATCTGGGATACACGGTCGGCCACACTCTGAACCTGTTGTTCCAGCGTTCCGGTCGGACTATCCGGCGGAAGCTCAATCGGCAGCGTACTGATGGTCAGCGCGCACTTGGCTTTCAGATCGGCTCCGCGCTCCAGTTGCTCGCGCATGCGCGCCGTCATAACCCCGGATTGCTGCAAGTCGGTGGAGGCCACGACAAAAAAAGTCTCCGAGGCTCCCGATGTCCCCATCGGCGGCAAGACCAGGTCCTTGTCGAGGCAAACGCAACGTTGCACAGTTTCCAGAGCCTGCCGGCAGATGTCCTTCCAGTTGCCGCGCGGAGGATTGGCCAGTGGCGTGAGTTCGACGCGCACCAGCACAAAGGCCGGGCGCAAGTGATCTTTGTGGATGATAACCGGGGCCAGAAGCTTGGCCAGAGAGTAAGTGGGTAGCGTGAAGGTGAATGTGCTGCCCTGGCCCGGTTCGCTGGAAACCCAGATACGTCCCTGATGAAGCCGTACGATTTCTCTGCAGATGAATAGCCCCAATCCCAACCCAGAGCGGTTGTTGTCGATGGAATCGGGATCCTGATACAGGCGCTCGAAGATCAGCGCCTTGGTTTCTGGATTGATGCCGCGGCCGGTATCGCTGACCGAAATGTAGACGTAGCCTGGGTCAGCCTCCACCATATTGGCCTGCACCATGACCGACCCTTCGGACGGAGTGAACTTGATGGCGTTATCCACGAGATTGATGAGCACCTCGAGAACGCGATCCGGATCGGCGTGGACCAGAGACAGCCTTTGGTCGAGTCCGATTTCCAGCCCGATCTTTTTTTCTTCCGCCGTGGGGCGCAACATGGCAACGGCCTGCTTCACCAGTTCGCCGAGCGCGATGCAGCGGGGCTCGATCCGCATCTTGCCGCTCTCGGCGCGGGTGGCTTCGAGCAGGTCGCGGATCATGGCGTGCAACTGATTCACGCTTTTCAATACCGTCTTCAAGTGGTCGGACTGATCGGGGGTCATGGCGCCCGCCAGCCCATCCAACAAAATGCTCACATACTGGTGAATGCAGGTGAGCGGCGTGCGCAGTTCGTGCGACACGTGGGAGAGGAACCGGTTCTTGAAGTCCAATTGTTTTTTCTGACTGATTTCAAGCGCCCGTATCAGCGCCTGCCGTTCCACCGCATAGCGGATGGCGCGTTCCAGATGCTCGCTCGAGAGATTGCTTTTGACCAGATAGTCCTGTACACCGTGATGCACCGCCTTCATCGCCAATACTTCGTCATCCTGGCCGGAAAGCACAACCACCGGCACGTTGGGCGAATGTTCCATGACCCGGCGGAAGGTTTCCGCCCCGCGGCTATCGGGCAGGTTCAGGTCCAATAGCACTACGGAGGGTGTTTCCTTGGTTAAGGCGGCGAGGCCATCGGAGAGCCGGTTGACACAGTTCACATCCACCGGGGACCTGCCTTCCACCAGGCGCAGGCGGACCAGATCGGCATCTCCCGGGTTGTCTTCGATCAGCAATACTTGTGTGGTTTGTTGATCCTTCATTACTTTTTATTCTCCTCGTGGTGGCAGGCTCACCGAGCCGAACCAGAACTCCTCGATCGATTTGATCACCGAAAAAAACTCGTTCAGATTTCCCGGCTTGCTCACGTAGCAATTCGCGCCCAGTTCGTAACTGCGGGTAATATCGCGGCTGAGCTGAGAGGTGCTGAAGATCACCACCGGAATGCGGCGCAGCTCCGGATCGGCCTTCATCCCGGCCAATACCGCCAGGCCATTCTTCTTGGGCAGGTTCAGGTCCAGGATCACCAGGTCGGGCCGGGTTGCGCTGGCGAATTTTTCCCGGCGGTTTAGAAAAGCCAAGGCCTCCACGCCGTCGCCCACGCTGTCCACCTGGCCGCGATACGCGCACCTGCCCAGAGCTTCGCGGGCCAGGCCCACATCGGCCGGGTTGTCATCCACGATGAGGAGTGCGGACACTGGTTTCATGGCCGCACCTCCTGTCCTGCTTCTTTTTCGGAACCTTGCTCGCTGCGGTCATGTTCATCAGAACGGCGTTCATCGCCATCATGTTCATCCGGACCATGCAACGGCAAGGTGAACTTGAAGGTGGAACCGGATCCGGCCTTCGACTCCACCCATATCCTGCCGCCATTGCGCTCGACAATCTTCTTGCAGATCGCCAGGCCAATGCCGTTTCCCGGGTATTCGGTGCGCGCGTGCAGACGCTGGAAGACCACAAAGATGTTCTCCGCATGCTCGGGAGCGATTCCGATTCCGTTATCGCTCACGCTGAAAAGCCATTGTTGCCCGGCTTTTTCAGCCTGCACCGAAATCACGGGCGGACTTTCTCCCCGGAACTTGAGGGCGTTTCCAATCAGATTCTGAAAGAGCTGCGCGATCTGCGTGTGATCCGCCCAGACGGTCGGAAGTTCCCCGTGGGTGACGACTGCCCCACTTTCTTGGATTGCAGCGGCGAGAGCCTGCAGAACCTCTTCCAGCATGGCGCTGCAATCGACGCTTTTGTTGGCCGCGACGTTCCGGCCCACTCGCGAAAAGGCCAGCAAGTCCTGAATGAGGACCTGCATGCGCGTGGCGCCTTCGGTGGCATAGCCGATGAATTTATCGGCATTCTCGTCGAGCTTGCCCTTATACCGCTCGCCCAGCAGCTGGGTGTAGGCCGCCACCATGCGCAGCGGCTCCTGCAAATCATGCGACGCTACATAGGCGAACTGCTCCAGGTCGGCGTTGGAGCGGGCCAGTTCATCCACTTTCTTAGCCAGGTCTTGTTCCACCTTACGGCGCAAGCCGCGCTCGTATTTTTCCCGCAACGCACGCCGCACCACCTCCGGCAGCCGCGCCAGGCCATCTTTCAAAACGTAATCCGTCGCCCCCTGCCGGATGCATTCCACCGCAGTCACGTCGCCCAGCGCGCCCGATACCAGAATCATCGGGATATCCAGGCCTTCCTTGCGCAACACCTCCAGCGCCTCCATCCCTGTCCACGTCGGCAGGTTGTAGTCGGCGAGCACGACTTCTGGCACATGCTTGTGGATCATCTTGGTGAACGTGGCTTCGTCTTGCACCACATCAGCCGTCACCTCGAAGCCGTCTTTGTTCAGCGCCCGGACCACCAGCGCCGCGTCGAGCGCATTGTCTTCCACCAGCAAGGCGCTCAACTTGGTTCCGGGAGTGGCCGAGCTCTGCGTTCCGAGTTTGGTCGCGGTGGTGCTCATTGTCCCTGCTTTGCCGCTTCCGTCTTTCCGTTGGCCACGGGAGGCTGATTCGTGACCAGCCAATACAGCCCTAACAACTTCACCGCGTCCCGGAACTGGGTGAAGTCAACCGGTTTCTGGATATAGCTGTTGACCCCTAGTTCGTAGCCGTTCACCATGTCCCGCTCTTCCTTCGACGAAGTCGTCATGACGACGGGTATGGTCTTGGTTCGCGCATCGCCTTTGATTTGCTTGAGGACCTGCATCCCATCCACTTTGGGCATCTTCAGGTCCAGCAGAACCAGCTTCGGGGGATGATCGAAGGAGCGTCCGGCATGCGGCCCGGTGCAGAACAAGAAATCCAAAGCTTCCTGCCCGTCGCGTGCAACGAAGACGTGGTTGGCCAGATTCTCCGAGCGCAAGGCATGCAGAGTGAGGTCCACGTCTTCCTGACTGTCATCGACCAAGAGAATTTCGACATCATTTGGGTTCATGCTTGCACTCCTGCCACTGCGGCCTTGTTCTTGTCTTCTCTGGTCTTAACATCGGTCGATTCAGCTCCCAGCGTGAAATAGAAGGTCGCGCCCTTATCCAGTTCCGCTTCCGCCCACACTCGGCCTCCGTGCTTGCGCACAATGCGTTTCACCGTGGCCAGGCCAATGCCCGTGCCTTCGAAGTCCTCGGCCCGATGTAGACGCTGGAAGACGCCGAACAGCTTGTCTTCGTACTTCATGCTGAAGCCGACCCCGTTGTCGCCAATGGCGATGACTATCTGTCCGTTCTCTTGCCGCTGGCTGATTTCGATGACGGCACGCGCCCGGGTCCGGGTGAACTTGAGGGCGTTAGCGATCAGGTTCTGAAAAACTTGCTTGATCAGGCTTGGGTCGCACACCGCGGCGGGCAGCTCCGCAATCTTCCAATCCACCACCCTGCCTTCGGCTTCCGGCTGCAGCAGGGACACGACCTCTTCGATCACCGAATTCAGATTGGTGGATTGGAGTTTGAGCGCCTGACGGCCAACCCGCGCCAGATTCAGCAGCTCATCCACCAGCAGCCCCATGCGGTGAACCCCATCTTCAATGCGTTGCAGGTAACTCTGCGCTTCCGCGGGCATTCCCGAGCGAAAATCCTCCGACAGGATCTTGGAAAACCCGCCGATGTGCCGCAGCGGCGCCCGCAGATCGTGCGACACGGAGTAGGTAAAAGCTTCCAACTCGCGGTTGGCGGCTTCCAGCTGCGCCGTCCGTTGTGCCACCCGCTCTTCCAGTTCCTCATTCAGTTTGCGGATTTCCCGCTCGTCCGCTCTTCTCCGTGTCACGTCGCGGAAAGCGGCCACGCCGCCACTCACCGCTCCGTTCCGATCTTTCAAGGGACTGGCGTTGACCTCAATCCAGACTCCTTCGTCGAGCTCGGGATTACGCACAAACATTTCGGCAGTGCATGTTTCTCCGCGGATGGCGCGTGCCAATGGCGACTGGTCGGGGGGGAAGGGCGTCAAAAGGCCATAGTGCGCCGCCCATTCCTGGCTGGGCAGGTCGGTTGCGCCCATGCCAAGAATCTTTGTCGCGGCCGGATTCCAGAGGATGACTGCTCCCTGCCCGTCGGCGGCGACCAGTCCCTCCTGCATGCTGTCCAGCACGGACTGCAGCATCAGCGTCTGGGTCTCTAAAGTCTGCCGCGAGCGCACCAGTTCGCTGGCTTGCCGTGAAAGTTCCTCGGCTTGGCCGGCGAGCTGCTCTTCCGCCTGCTTGCGCGCCGTGATGTCGATGTTGGTCTCGAGGATGCGGATCGGCTGCCCCTGCTTTCCGCGATGCAATACCCATGCGCTTGAGACGACGATGACGCTGCCGTCGCGCCGGGTGTGGATCAGTTCGCCTTCCCACATCCCAGTCTCAAAGAGCTTCTTCTCTACCATCTCCAGAGGCTCGGGGAACTTCGTGTGGAATAGATCGTGGGAAAGGATGCCCACAGCCTCCTCGCGGGTGAAGCCATAGAGTTTCTCTGCCCCTTTGGGCCAGTACACGATCCGGCTCTGCATGTCCCGCACAAATACCTGCGCCGAATCCATGATCTGGGCCTGTTCTTGCAACGCCTCCTCGGCCCGCTTGCGCTCCGTGATGTCACGGGCAATTTTCGAAGCACCAATAATCATGCCGCTGCCGTATCGAATCGGCGAAATCGCCGCAGAAACGTCGATCCTCGTGCCATCCTTCCGCACGCGCACGGTTTCGAAATGCTCCACGCTCTCGCCCCGTCCAATGCGCGCCAGAATGTCGGACTCCTCATTCATCCGATCCGGCGGGAAAAGCATCAGCATGGGTTTGCCCACGGCTTCTGTTGCCGAGTAGCCAAATACTTTCTCGGCGCCGCGATTCCAGGCGTTGATCGTCCCGTTAAGATCCTTGCTGATAATGGCGTCATCCGAGGATTCGACAATAGCGGCCAGACGTTCGCGCCCTTCCGTAGCCCGCTTCCGCTCGCTGATTTCGGATTCCAGCGCCGCCGTTCGCTGCTCCACGCGCCGTTCCAACTCCGCGTGCAGGGCGCTGAGTTGCGTCCGGGCTCTAGAACTGACGCCGATCTCGCGGTTGACGGCGAGCTTGGCCAGCACCCACAAGCCCACCCCGAGAAAGGCGCCCGTGATCGCGATGATCCTCGTGAACCGCTGCCCCGCGTGGGCGCTTGCCGTGCGCTGGATAAGCAACCTCGCTTCCTCGGCGTACATGTCGCGAGTGGTTGCGCGCACCGCATCGAGGAGTCTCTCCCTCTCCAGAGCATCTCCACCGCCCGGATAGGCCTGCGTCCTCTGCCGCTTGGCAATGATGCCTGCGGCGAATTCGAGCGCCGTGTTCACTTGCGTTCCCAGCGTATCCAACCGCCGCTGCTGGCTCAAATTGTCCGTCGTAAGATGGCGCAGCGTGTTCTCGTCTTCGGAAATGCTGTCTCGGGCTTTCTCATAGTTCGTGAGCAACGGCTCTTGCCCGCTCAGGGCAAATGCCCGCGCGCTGGTTTCCGCCTCGATCACATGCCTGGTCGTGCGCTGGATCGTTTCCATCACTTCATGCGTGTGCGAAACCCAGTAATCATCCTGCTCGGCGTGCCGGGCGCCCCGCCAGGACGAACCCCCAATGGAGATCGTTAAGAGGATGGCTACGATGAAACCGACCGTGACCCTACGTCGGAGCCCGGCCTCGCTCGGCCCATCAGACGAACCTGTGGCGATAGGGATGGCGGTCCCTGCCTGCCCGAGGCGAGATGCCGCACAACGCTCCACGCTCCCGATGACTCCGTTCACATTGATTTCTTGAAGAGGGGATATGAACAAGGACCTGCCATCCGGCGCAACGACGCAGCCTCGTCTCTTAGGCTATCGGCGGCGCCGGGGTAATCTTTAGGTGGAAAGTTACGCGGCGATGAGCCGGCAGTAGGCCGAGGCTGGTTCGCCTGAAAGAAGTTCTTGGAAAAATCAGAGAAGAGGAGATTTGAAAGGGCGCGGCTTCAGCCGCGCCGAAAAGCCCCACAAAAATTAACAGCGGCCGCTCAGCCGCTAGGTTAGGCTCTCTTAACCTGCCTTGCGCTCATTCTCAGATTCCGGCGCGTCGTCTTCGTCCCATTCAAACGAGAGCGCCCGTGCGCTTGTTTCGATGGGCTCAAGTTCAGGAATGTCTTCCGCCACCGACGCGCCCAGCTCGGAAAACTTTCGCGCCGAAACCAGCACCCGGTTTTCCAGCGAACCAACCGCCTGATTGTAGGCTTCCACAGCGCGGTCGAGGCTGGTGCCAACTCCTGTAATGTGCGACGCCAGCTTGCGCAGCCGCTCATGCAGTTCCTTGCCCAGAGCGCTGATCTGCTGCGCGTTGCGCGCCAGCTTTTCCTGATTCCATCCGTAGGCCACAGCCTTTAACAACGCAATCAGCGTGGTCGGTGACGCGGGAATCACCCGCTGCAAAACTCCTTGCTCGATCAATCCCGGATCTTGTTCGAGCGCGGCGCTGAAAAACGTTTCGCCGGGAAGAAACATCACCACAAACTCCGGCGTCGCTTCAAATTGCTCCCAGTAGTTCTTACCGCTGAGAGTCTTCATGTGATCGCGCACTTGCCGCGCATGGTTTGCGAGACACGCCCGCCGCGTTTCTTCATCCGTAGTTTCGAACGCGTCGAGGAACGCCTGCAGCGGCGTTTTCGCATCCACCACCACATGCTTGCCGCCCGGCAGTTTCACCACCAGGTCCGGACGCAGCCTTCCCGTTTCCGTGGTCACAGTTTCCTGCTCGGTGAAATCGCAATAGGAGAGCATTCCCGCGATCTCGACCACCCGCCGCAACTGGATTTCTCCCCATCGCCCGCGCACGTTGGGAGTACGCAGCGCCCGCACCAGATTCCCGGTCTCCGATTGCAGCTCTTTCTGCGTCGTGATGAGCGATTGCACCTGCGCCCGCAACTCGCCGTAAGCATCGCCCCGCGCCACTTCCATCTGCTGAATCTGGGCATCCACCTTATTCAGCGAATCTCTCACCGGCGCCACCATGTCGGCCACAGCTTTCTGCCGGTTCTCCAGGTCGCCCCGGGCCTCGGTCTGAAAGCGCTCCAGTCGCTCCTTGGCCAGGACCAGAAAAGACGAGCTGTTGCTATTCAGCGCGTCGGAGGCCATGGCTTTGAAGGCGTTACGCAATTCCTCGCTGGCGCGAGTCACAAACTCATCCTTTTCGTCGCTGGTCTTCCGTTCCGCTTCCAGAGTGGATTCCAATCTGGCTTTTCCCGCTACTGCCTCCGTGTAGGCCTGCTGAAGCCGCGCCAGATCGGCCTTTTCGCCCGTTAATTCCTTTTCCATCAAGGACAAGCGGGTATTCAGCGTGGCCGTGCGCGAGCGCAGCACCAGCCATGCAATCACGCTGCCAAACAACAGGCCAATGACTCCACCGGTACCTAGTTCCATAGCGAAGGTAACTTCTCAGACCGGATTCCAGCTTCTAGCGTAGCACCAGCAGCAAGTTTGAGCCCGAGTTTGGGATCCCTCCCAGGATCGAGTGGGCTAGGCACAAGCTAATGCTAAGGGCCCCTAAAGCGGTAAGTACAAGGTTCGCAACGGCGCTTTTGCTGGTGATCGGCGCCGCATCGGTTCCGCCCTCATCTCGTTTGATGGCAGCTTCCGATGGAAATCCGAACCCTGCGCTGCGGCCCGCGCAATCCGCAACTTTAAAGCCTACCTCGGCAGCCTCCCCCGACATTCCTTTCAGCGACTTCGATCCCGAGGCGGAACATCAGCTTCTGGATCTGGCCAATCAGGCGAGGGCGCAAGCCGGTGCCCCGCCCCTGAAGCTCGATCCCGGCCTGAACCACGCTGCCCGCGCCCACGCCGAAACCATGTTCGCGGCGCGCCAGCTCTCGCACCAATTTGACGGTGAGCCCTCCCTACCCCAACGCCTGGCAGCCGCAACCCGAACCCAACTCGATCAGGAAGGCGAGAATGTCGCCCTCGATTTCGACGCCGAAAATGGCCACAAACATCTCATGCTGTCCCCTCCGCATCGCGCCAACCTGCTCAACCCGGCCTATAACGTGGTCGGGCTGGGCGTGGTCCGTAGCGGAGACCGGCTCTACATCGTCCAGGACTTCGGCCATGCCCTCCCCAATTATTCTCCGGCGGAAGTGAAGGAACGGATCGCGGCAACAGTAACGCAGGCGCGCCATCAAGCCAACCAGCCCGATCTCGCCCGCCACGATTTCCTGAGCAAGGACCTGCCCACCGCGGACGATGCCGCCTGCTCCATGGCGCAAGCGGACAAGCTCGGCACCTCCCCCGTTCGTCAACTGGCGCAGCGCTACACCGTGCTGACCTACACCAGCCTGCATCCAGAGACCCTGCCGGAAAACGCCAGCCGCATGCTCGCCAGCCACAACCTGCGCAGCTTCTCCATAGGTACGTGCTACGCCCGCACCACCACGTATCCCACAGGCGTGTATTGGGTGGTGTTGTCGCTGGATTGAGCGGGAGGAGCTACGCTCTACGCGTGAACCTGTTCGAATCCCTTCAAGGTCGGCAATGACTTAATCGATTTGCCCGACTTCTGCTGCGCGAGTCGGATCTCATACAGACTCTGCAGATTCAACCAGAATTCCGCACTCGTGCCAAAGAAGTGAGCGAGGCGCAACGCCGTATCGCCCGTAATGCCGCGCCTTCCATTCACAATCTCAGTGATGCGGTTGGTCGGAACCTCGAGTTGCCGCGCCAATTCAGCGGCGCTCATCTCCAACTCGCGAAGCTCCTCGGCCAGGTGTTCTCCCGGATGAATTGCGGTTACTGGCATGGCACTCTCCTAATGGTAATCGACAATCTCCACGTTCGACGGACCGGACGCGCCATCTCTCCAGTCGAAGCAAATCCGCCACTGATCGTTGATGCGGATGCTGCATTGTCCGCTTCTGTTTCCCTTCAGCATCTCAAAACGGTTGCCAGGCAAGACGGCAAGATCTCGCAGAGCAACAGCCGCTTCCAGGCGATCCAGCTTCAGACGCGCGGGCCGCTCGATGCCCGAGAAAGCCTTGACCCGTTTGCCGGCTGCGAAATCCTGGGTCCGCGAATCGCGGTAACTGAGGATCACTGCTTTAATATAAACCAAGTTATGCGTTACGTAAAGCGTATTTTACGCTCGCAGTCGTCCCTGTGCTAACCTTGCCCCAGCCCTCCGTCTGCAGCTTCCACGCATGGAATCCTCAGCCCAACCCCGCCAACCGCAGCTTCATCCGAACCAGCCCCCACAGCACGACATCCGCATCGGCACCGCCGGCTGGTCTTACAAAGACTGGGACGGCATCTTCTATCCCTCCGGCTTCTCTTCCAGTACGTCCCGCCGCAGGCAGCATCCCCTCGAGTACCTGGCCCGCTTCTTCGACACCACCGAAATCAACACATCCTTCTACGGACCCCTCAAGCCCGAGTGGGCCAAGCTCTGGTGCCGCAAAGTCGCCGCCGTCAATAGGAATTTCCTCTTCACCGCCAAACTCTACCGCGCCTTCACCCACTCCCCCATCGCCGTTATGGAGCCCACGTCCGCCGCCACCATCCGCCCCACCGACGATGACGAAGCCCGCACCCGCGAAGGCCTCGACGCCATCGCCACCGAAGGCCGCCTCGGCGCGCTGCTCATCCAGTTTCCCGTAAGTTTCAAAAACACCTCGCTCAACCGCGGATATCTCGACCGCCTGCTGCGCCAGTTCATCGAATACCCCCGCGTAGTCGAAGTCCGCCACAACAGTTGGAACGACGCCGCCACCCTGGCCGCCTTCACCCAAGAAAACGTCGGCTTTTGCAACATCGACCAGCCCGTCCTCGGCCGCTCCCTCGCCCCCACCGAACACGTCACCGCCGCCCTCGGCTACGTCCGCCTGCACGGCCGCAACTACGAAAATTGGTTTGCGGATCATGCCTCGGCCGATCATGGTTCTGCCGAGAAAGACTCCGGCACCGATAACCGCAACGACCGCTACAACTATCTCTACACCCAGCAAGAACTATCCGGATGGAAAGAAAGAATCGCCAGCGTAGCCGCCCGCGCCCAGTCAACTTACGTGATCACCAATAACCACTTCGAAAGCAAAGCCGGCGTCAACGCGCTGGAGTTAAAAGCAATGATAAGTGGGAGAAGAGTTCAAGCCCCGCGCACGCTGATCGAAAAGTATCCCGAACTAAGAACCATCGCCGACCCAGCCAAAGACAAAGACGAAGACCAATCCGAAGACCAATTCACCCTGTCATCCTGAGCGAAGTTGCCGTGCGCGATAGCGCAGGGCAACGCAGTCGAAGGACCTGCTGTTCGCCTGCACAACCAGTGGCCTGGCAAGGAGTTCCCACCACGACTCGAACGTCCCGAGGCCGAGTGTGATCGGGAAGGGCACGACTTCAGTCGTGCGGCACCCGTCCATCTGACGTTGCATATACGAGCAATAGAAAAAGCCCGCCCAAGCGCTCCCGGGTATCCATGGGTAGTCATGCTGCTCCTGCGACTTACGGCTGCCCGTTAGGGACTAATAATGGGAGCAAGGTATTGAACGGTCACAGTCAGCCCTCTACCCAGCTTCCTCGATAAGTCACGAGGACTGCTCCGGCTTTGTCGTGCCTGGCGGCGTCAGAGTGACACCGGACGGAGGACGGCGCTCGGGACGATCGGCACTTGAGGCCCGGGATCCTAATACATCGCTGAATGCCTGTGAGATCTCGCTGCGCAGTTCTGTGGTGTTGAAGCGTTGCGATGACGCCTCGATTATCTTTCCCACATCAACGCCGCCTCTTCGGAGCGCCCGAGTAGCAGTGATCACGTTTTGGAGATTAGCTGGTGTGATTTTGACATTACTCCGAAGATAGGAGTCGATGACGCGAGCGAACTGTGGTTCCGGCATTTGGCGTGGCACGAAGAGTATCCACTCTTGGGCCCAGTCGTCCGCGTCGGAACATAGAAACTCGCGGAGGCTCTCATATTTCGGTTCTTCACAGCAGGAGGCGGCCCAAAGGTAGTTGAGAACCCAACTCCTTTCGGTCTCGTCCTTAATTCCACTCAAGCTGGAGAGTCGCGCCTGAGCCTTTCGCCGCAACCGTCCAGAGAGTTCGCTAAGCTGGAATTTTCCAATGAGGTCGCTCGCGAAGAATTTCACGTTGGGCGGGGTTTTAGGGTCGTCTATCCACTGCCCTACAATCAAGCAGAATTCCTGCCTGCGGAATTTGCTGAGGTGGTCGAAGTAGTCAAGATTTGCGGCGAACGTATACTCATTCTCAGCGTCGCGGGCCGGTTCATACAGCGTCGGTATTTGCCTGACCTGGCCAATTAAGTCGCGAAGGAGGCCGAGCATCATCTTTGGTGTCGCGGCACCCTCCACCTGTATTATGTGTGCGATCTGAGCCATCAGGAGGGCGACAACTTTTTCGCTCTGCTCTCTAGCTAGACTTTTAACCTCGTCGAGGATACTATTTTGCCTCTTTACGAGCTTCTTAATTTGCTTCTCCCGCTTCCCACTCAGGACGTTCTCGTAGGTTAGTCCAAGAAATGATGCTATGAAGAGCGCGCCACTGAAATGTTGGGCCAATGCACTCCAGTTGGAGTTGGGGAGCTTGGGTAGGACGTCCAATTCGAGGAAGATAGCCGCGAAGAGCGGGATAAAGAAGAGCTGTGGAGATACCCATGCCCTAGCGCCGTCTTCCTTGTCAACGCCTTTGGCAGCTCGGCGATCAACGCCTTCCGGCGCGGTGTGTAGATCGTCGTCGTCCTCCGTATCGCGAAACAGCATCCTTCCAGCTGAGGCAACTGCGAGTCCTGCTGCCGCGAGGAGCACTCGCCATCCATTGCCAATGACTCTTTCCCCGGTCCCGGGGACTGCTCCGGCCACTCCGAGCCATGCTAGAAACAGACCACCACAAACAACAGCAAGCTTGGCCACTTCAGAAAGATACAGCTGAATGCGTCCCCGAATCATCAGTGTTACTCCTCTGCCTAAGATGGGGGCCCATCGCGCAGTGCGCGTAAACAGGTTCGTGATAAGTTGCGGTGCAGAGTCTAACACACTGCGGCGCGAAGTAAGCGAAAATACACTACGACAAATGCGGGAAATGCGGGGGACGACGGGGGAAAATGCGGGGGGGAAAATGCGGGGACAGACGGGGCTGGCACCATATTAAATCTAAGATTTAAATGGTGCCAGCCCCGTGGAGTGCACCCTTCGTGTGAGACACAGAAATTGGGGACAGTTTGTGTTGTTAGAGAGATTGTAAACCGGGGGAGTGGGGTGTGGGGCGAGGGGGCGG
>Ga0302324_100000296_pt1 | contig 133278 bp, 105 predicted proteins | sample Palsa_T0_1_FD_201949 | JGI IMG/M metagenome (GOLD analysis project Ga0302324, IMG submission 201949) | Peat permafrost microbial communities from Stordalen Mire near Abisko, Sweden - Palsa_T0_1 | ecosystem: Environmental > Terrestrial > Soil > Palsa > Peat permafrost | place: Sweden: Abisko... | reverse complement strand
CGGCGTCGGAGTCGGCGACGGCGTGTGCGTGGGCGAAGGCGTCGGTGTCGGCGTGGGTGACGGCGTCGGGGTCGGTGTCGGCGAAGGCGTCGGCGTCGGCGACGGAGTGTGCGTGGGCGAAGGCGTCGGTGTCGGCGACGGGGTCGGCGTGGGCGAGGGCGTGGGCGTGGGCGACGGAGTCGGCGTCGGGGTGGGCGACGGGGTGTGCGTCGGCGAAGGCGTCGGTGTCGGGGACGGTGTCGGTGTCGGGACCGGCGAAGGCGTATGGGTGGGCGAAGGCGTGGGCGTCGGCGACGGAGTCGGTGTCGGCGTGGGCGTGGGCGTCGGTGTCGGCGACGGTGTCGGCGTGGGCGAAGGCGTGGGCGTCGGCGACGGGGTGGGTGAGGGCGTCGGCGTCGGCGACGGCGTCGGAGTCGGAGTCGGCAGGTAAATCAGGGCGAATGTCTTGCCGGACCTGTTGGCAAACACGGCGTTCACCGTGTTGTTCGAGTAGAAGCTCGACTGGCCGGCCAGGACGTTGACGCCCTCCGCGCCGCCGGCGGTCATTCCTGTGGGTACCGTCAGGGCCAAGCTTATACCGACATAGACGGTCCCGTCGCCGCCCTGTGCGATCGGCACCTTGGGCTGCGCGTAGAAGGGATACTGGTTGATTCCGCCGGACGCGGGCAGCCCCTTCGCCACGACCACCGTCGCCGGCAGCGCCTGCTGGGGCGGATTGTTCGACGTGTTGGGATACCACCAGAGTTGCCTGTCGCCCGTCGAGGGATCGGTCTGGATGGCGTAGCTGCGCTGGCGCTGGATCGTGATGACGGTTTCCTGGGGAATGGCGTCGGCGCTCGACGCCACGTTCGCCAGCGCATAGAGCGGCTGCGAAAGGGTGATGGTCCATGCCCCGGAGCCGTCGACGCTCCCCACGGGCCCGGTCGCGGAAGCTATCTGTACCCCTAGATTCGGCAACCCGAGGCTGAGCCCCGGGATCTGGATGTAATCGCCCGCCTGGGGCACCAGGTAATCGGGGGGGGACGAGGCGCCCAGGGAAAGGCTGATCGGGGGGCTCACGCCGGACGTGACCGCTATCGGGAGGGGGTTGGTCGCCTGGCCCCCGACGGGAATCATGTAATTGAAGCCCTGGTAACCGAGGCCCGGGTTTCCAGGCGTGGGCGTCGGCGGGTAGGCGTAGTTCGGGTTCGGCCCGAAGAACCCGCCCGCGGGCGTGGGCGATATGGTCAGGTCGTTGGCGCGGGCCATCTCCCTGGATAGGTGCTCAAAGACATACCGTCCCTTCGCCGTCGAGTCGTTGATAGCCGTCGTCTTGGTCGTGCTGACGACGCCGTTCACGAGGAACGCGACGACCGCTACCATGAGGATGCAGGCGACCGTCAGGGTCACGATCATCTCCACCAGCGTGAACGCCACCCGCGGCGGGTCCTGGCGGCCCCCGTCCCTTTCCCCGCCCGAGTTATCCGCGGGCGTCTTCATGGAATGGACCGGACCACGGTGATCGACTGGCTGAGCGTCGTCGGGGGGTTGGCGTTCGCCGGAAACGGAAAGGTGATGGTGAAGACCCCCTGGAGCATATAGCCGGGCGGGGCGTTCTGGGTGTCCAGGGTCGGCTGGCCGCTGGGGTAGGGATACAGGTACTGGACGGTGCGTGTCACCGTCGCCTGGATGGGCGCCCCCGAATTGTCACCTAGCAGCACGTAAAAATACTGGCCGAGCGAATCGTTGGAGACGGTCCCCGCCGAGCCGTCCGAGTTCGTCCAGGTCATCCCTGTTCCGAGCGGGTGCAGATTCCCGCCTGCGTCGACGGTCGGCTGGAAGAGCGTGAGCGTGTTGCCGTTGTTGTCGAAGGGCTGCTGCGTGAGAAACTGGTCGGCCATCGACTTGATCACGTAGCGCCCGTGATCGCGGTACCGGGCCTTGGCCGCGACCCTGTACGACCCGATCAGCACCTGGAGGATTCCCAGGATGATCATCGACAGGAGCACCGTCGCCACCATGACCTCGACTAGGGTGAATCCCCTCGGGAACGCGGCGCGGCGAAGGCCCCTGGAGGGACCCTTCATTGGCGCGGGTTTCATGGGATGCACGGTGGGTATTGCTGTGGTATGGGCCTGACTTTGCTTGTCCCAATAGCATTGCAAGTGGGTGGCCCTTTCAACGCAATTCGGCGTCAAACAATCGTAATACGTATCCACCGCATCGACGCATGCAATACCTCGGACTGCTGTTTATCCTGGCTCTTCTTGCGGTCAATATTTGGGGCCTGATGCTGGCGGCCGGGTTGTACTGGCGCAACCGCTGGTTCGCGCTCGCCGTTGGGCCAATTCTCGGCGTCACATGCGTTTACGCCGTCGAATGCCACCACGGGCTTGGGCCGACGCTGGGTGGCCTCGGGCTCCTTTCCACCCTTGTCTCCGCGACGATGATCGGGTTGAGCGCCGCCGATTGGGTGCCTGCCTTCGCGGGCGAGCGCGGGGCGGCCGTCCTTCGGGAATGGCGCACGGAGTTCGCCCCGAGGGGGCTCGCCGGATGCCTCGGGGTCTTCGCCGCGATCTTCCTCTACGCGCTGCTGTGGAGGTTCACTTCGCCCGACATCGACGGGTCGTCCGAGAAGATCGCGGACCTGTCGTTCATATGCAGCTACGCGACCGGCGCGACCCTGCCGGTTCCCGACGCGTGGTTCGCCCCCTACGCCTCCACCCAGTATTACAGCTTCCAGCATTACGGCGCCGCGCTCATGGGAAGGCTCCTGTCGATCCCGACGGGCGAGACCTACAACGTCGCGTTCTGCCTCCTGATCGCCCTCGGCGGCGCGGCGTTCTCCGGAACCGTGGTCCTCGCGTCCCGGAAATTCTGGGTCCGGGCGCTCGTCATCTCGGGATTCGTCTTCGGCGGCATGGGGACGACGCTGCTTGTCCACCTGACCGACTCGAACGTCAACCCCTGGACGAGCATGCGCTTCATCGGCAGCGCGCCCATGGACAAGGCTCCGGTGGGAACCTGGCTTAGGGCGTACCAGTCGAGGTACCAGCACCTGGAGCTTCCGGGGGAGCCCTTCTCATACTCAATCTACCTGGGAGACTACCATGCCCCGCTCTCCGGCTACTACCTCCTCGGGCTGTGCGCGATGGCGATGCTGCTCTGGTCGAGGACGCGCCTGCGGCGGTACGCGGTCATCGCGGGGTGCACGCTCACATGGACCGTCCTCGCGAACACATGGGCGCTCCCGCTCCAGGCGATGGGGATAGCCGCGTGGCTCGTCGCAAGCCTGCGGGACTGGCGGCGCCTCGTGCCTTCGGTCGCCGCGGGCGCGGCGGCCGTCTGGCTTGCGGCCTGGGTCTACCTGTCGGCCTTCACCGCGTCCGCCGCGGGCTATGAGGCCGCGCTGAAAATGGTGCCGTGGAACGAGCACACGCCCCCGCTGCTCCTCCTGATCTTCATGCTTCCGACCGCGGCCCTCATTGTCCTCGGGCTCCTGTCCGGGAGAGTCGAGGGCCGGCGGCTCGGGATGCTGTGGCTGGGCTTCCTCCTTTTCTCCGAGTACTTCTACGTCGATGACGTGTATTCGGGAATATATGACAGATTCAACACGACGCTCAAGTGGTGGCCGTGGATCGCCGCGGGGACGCTGATGACGCTCGGGCCCTTCGTCCTCGAGAGGGCCCGGTTCCGCTGGGTCCGCGCCGCCGCGGCCCTTTTCTGCCTCTATCCGTGCCTTTACGTGCTCGATTTTTGGAAGCCCTTCATGGGCGGCCCGAGGGACTCGATGGGCCGGATCGAGGGCACGAACTACCTCACCCGGGACGAGTTTCCGCGGCTCATGCTCGGCCGGCTCAAGTTGGAGAGGCCCGGCGTGGTGGCGGAGCGGCCCGAGGACGCGGGAGGCTTCACGAATTCCGCGGTCATCCCGCTTTTCGCGGGCCAGCGCATGTGGCTCGGGTGGTACGGGCACGAGCTCCTCTGGAGGGCGTTCCGCGAGGACGTGAGGAGGCGCCACGACAGCCTGGTCAGCCTTTTCGGCGGCTCCATGCCCGACGCCGGCAAGTGGCTCGCGGCGCAGGGAATCGACTATGTGCTTTGGTACCGCCCGGGCGACACGCCGGACCTCTGGGGCAAGGTGAACAGTTCCGTCAGCCCGCAGTACATCTGGTGCGACATCCTGACCTACGAGAATGGAACCGACAGCGCCCAGCGGGTGGGACTCTGGAAGCGGCTCCGCCCGGCGGCGCGCTGAGGGCGGCCGGGCCTCACGGCCTCGCGTCGCGCAGCTTCTCGAAGGTGTGGAGTGCGGCCCCGACCACCTGGTCCATGTTGAGGTAGCGGTACTGCGCCAGGCGGCCGATGAAGGTCACCCCCGGTTCCCTCTCGGCCAGCCCCCTGTAGAGCGCCGCAAGCGAGTCGCTCTCGGCGCCGGGAACGGGGTAGTTCGGGTCGCTCTCGCCGGGCCTGTACTCGGCGGGGAACTCGCGCACAAGGTTGGAGCAGCGGCTCTGCTGGCCGGTGACGTGCTTCAGCTCGACGGTCCTCGTGAACGGCTCGGAGCCGGGGTAGTTCACCTGGAGTACCGGCTGGACGAATCCCCCAGCCGGCACGTCCTTCTCGTCCAGCTCCTCGAGCGCATAGCGCGCGGTCCGGTAGGGCAGCGGGCCGAACTTGCAGCCGAAGTACTCGTCGAGGGGCCCCGAGTAGATGAGATGGCGGTACCGGACCTTCGGCAGCACCTCGCGGTAGTCGGTCTCGAGGCGAAGGTCCGCCTTCGATGCCTCGAGGATCGCCTCGAACATCGGGTGGTAGCCGAGCTTTGGCAGGGCCTGGAACTCGTCGCGGAAATAGCGCTCGTCGAGACCCGTGTGGATCGGGATCCTGCGGCAGACGGAGGCATCCAGCGCCTCGGCGGGCCGGCCCCACTGCTTCTGCGTGTAGCCCTTGTAGAAGAACTCGTAGAGGTCGACGCCCACGGCCGAGAGGATGGCTTCCTTGGAGTTGGCGGGGGACGCGATCGGAACGGCGCTGCGGGCGAGGTAGGCCTTGAAGTCGTCCTCGGTGGCGGAGGCGTCGCCGCTGTACTGCCGGTAAGTCCCCAGGTTTATGGGGAAGCTCCAGTACCTTCCCCCGGCGAACACATTCACGCGGTACTTGGCGTCGTTCCACTCGGTGAAGCGGCTCAGGTACGTGCGCACGAGCTCGGAGTTCGTCCGGAAGTAATGCGGGCCGTAGACATGGAAGAAGAGGCCGTTGCGGTCCTTGCGGTCGTGGCAGTTGCCGCCGATGTGGTCGCGCTTCTCGACGACAAGGCAGCTCCGGCCGAGGGAGCCGAGGCGCTCCGCGAGCACCAGCCCCGAGAGGCCCGCCCCGACGATCAGGTAGTCGTAGCTCTCGCGCATCCCCTATCTCCCTAACTTAAAGAGGTCGCGGTGCAACCGCAGGGCCTTGGGCGCGAATCCCCACAGGCGCACGGCCGGCTGGCCGCCGATGCGGTCGCGGAAGTGGATCGGCACCTCGATGAATCCCTCGGGCTCGAGGAGGAGGGCCATCGCGATGTTGGCCAGGTTGAAGTCGGCGGGAACCTTCCGCGCGGCCGCCGCGGCGAGGGGCGCCCGGTAGAGCCTGAACGGGACGTTCGTGTCGTTGAGACTCGTGCGGCGGGCGACCTTGAGCGAGAGGCGCAGGACCGCGCTGATGACCCTGCGGGCCGCGCCGTCGTCCCGGCTCGTCCGCCTGCCGTAGATGGAGGCGGCCTTTCCGCGCCTCTCCCAGACGCTCGCAAATCCCGCGGGGTCGCACTGCCCGTCCGAGTCGATCTGGAAGACATAGGTCGCGCCCATGCGGTCGGCCTCGATGTAGCCCACCAGGCAACTCTGGCCGTGGCCCCTGTTCGAATGCCGGTGAACGCGCAGCTCGGGCCAGCCCAGCCCCGAGAGCCGGGCCGGGGTGGCGTCGGTCGACCCGTCATCGATCGCGAGGATGGCAAAGCGGCCCTCGCCGACCGTCCTCGCGAGCTCCGCGCGCCACTCCGCGAGCACGGGCACGATCGCGTCCTCCTCATTGTAAACGGGCACGACGAGGACGAGTTCGGGCGGTGTGGTTGGCACGTTGCGTGGTACTGATTGGCCGTTGGACAGGGGCGCGGGATTGTCGCAGCGCCGCATACGGCGATGCAACGCCAAAGCCGGGCGACCCGGCGCCGGCGGGGCGCCGAAGGCGTTGATTCAGGGTTTTTTAACCAAGCCGCTGCGGCCACTACGCAGGTGCGGGAAGCGCAGGGTAGTCCGTGTACCCCTCGGGTCCCGGCCCGTAGAATTTCTCGGGCTGGGGCTCGTTCAGCGGCGCCCCTAGCGCGAAGCGCCGCGGAAGGTCAGGATTCGCGATGAAGGGAGTCCCGAAGGCCACGGCGTCGGCCTCGCCCTTCGCGAGGGCCTCCTCGGCGGTTTCCCGCGAGTACTTCTCATTGGCGATGTAGACGCCGCCGAAGGCGGCCCTCAACTGCAGCCCTATCCGGTTCGGGCCAAGCGATTCCCTCGCGCAGATAAAGGCGATCTTGCGCCGGCCGAGCTCCCGGGCGACGTACCCGAATGTCGCGAGGGGATTCGAGTCCCTCATCGACTGCGCGTCCCCGCGTGGCGCCAGGTGCATGCCGACCCTGCCGGCGCCCCACACGGAGACGACGGCGTCCGTCACCTCGAGCATCAGGCGCGCGCGATTCTCTATGGCGCCGCCGTACCTGTCCGTCCGCAGGTTGGAGCCGTCCTGGAGGAACTGGTCGAGCAGGTAGCCGTTGGCCCCGTGCACCTCGACGCCGTCAAAGCCGGCGGCCTTCGCGTTCTCGGCGCCCTTCCGGTAAGCCTCCACGACGCATGGAATCTCGCCGGTCTCAAGCGCGCGCGGCGTCACGTAGGGCCGCTGCGGGCGGACGAGGCGGACAAATCCCGCGGGTGCGACGGCGCTCGGTGCCACGGGGAGCGCCCCGTCGAGGAAGCACGGGTCCGAGATGCGGCCGACATGCCACAGCTGGAGGAGTATGCGGCCACCCGCGCCGTGCACCGCGCCCGTGATCAGCCTCCAGCCCTCGACCTGCTCCGGCGACCAGACTCCGGGCGTGTCGGCGTAGCCGACCCCCATGGGGGTGACCGCGGTGGCCTCCGAGATGATCATCCCGGCCGACGCCCGCTGGGAGTAGTACTCGGCCATGAGGGCGTTCGGGACGCGGGCTCCCCCGGTTGCGCGGGCCCGCGTGAGCGGCGACATGATGACGCGGTTCGGCAGGCGCAGTTCGCCGACCGTTATGGGATCGAGGAGGCTTGGCACGGGATGGGTGACGCGCAAGACACCCAGAAAGCGCCTTTTGTCGAATCGCCTCGCCCCCGGTCACTCCGAGAGAAGCTCGGCGCCCTCAAGCGCCAGGAGGCGCGTCTTCGTCAGGACGCCCCCCGGCGCGGAGAACCCCGTCATCTTGTCGTCGGCCGACACTACCCTGTGGCAGGGCACGAGGAGCGGCCACGGGTTCGTGGCAAGGGCCACGCCCACGGCGCGCGCCGACTCCGGCCCGAGCGCGATCGCCCGGGCGACCTCGCCGTAGCTCTTCTTGAATCCCGGCCGGATCGCCTGGGTCTGAAGGTACACGGCGCGCTGGAAATCGCTGACCAGGCTCCAGTCGAGCGCCAGGCCCGTGAAGTCCTGCAAGTCGCGCTCGAAGTGGCGGCGCACCCGGGCGGCGATCGCCCGCACCCATTCCGGCGCCTCGGCCTCGGCGAGGCCCGCGCCGCCCCCTGGCGCGAGGCGCTCCCGGGTCAACGCCTCGGTCGGTCCGGGGAGCTGGAAGCCGGTGAGCGCGCCCCCGTCCCATGCGATGCCGCAGGTCCCGAAGGCGGTGGGGAACAGCGCGAAGGGCATCAGGCCGGGACCATCCAGGCCATGGAGTATGCCTGGAGGTAGGTGATGACGCAAATGAGGGAGAGCAGGAAGAGAGAATGCCTGAGCGTGAACCGGAAAAGCGATCCCTCCTCGCCGACCATCCCCGTGGCGGCGCACGCGACCGCGAGGGACTGGGGCGATATCATCTTTCCCATGACGCCCCCGCTCGTGTTGGCCGCGGCGGTCAGCAGGGGATTGATCCCGAGCTGCTCGGCGGCGGTCTTCTGCAGGCCGCCGAAGAGCACGTTGCTCGACGTGTCGGATCCCGTGAGGAAGACGCCTATCCAGCCCAGGACGGGCGAGATCAGGGGGAACATGCGCCCCGCCTTCGTGGAAAGCAGGCCGAGGCAGGGGGTCATGCCGGAGGCGTTCATCACGTAGGCCAGCGCGAGGACCGATGCGATCGTGACCGCGGGATGACGCATGTCATTGAGCGTCCTGGCGAAGACCCGAAGCGTCTCCGCCGGCCCGAGGCCGCAGGCGAAGGCGGAGAACAGGGCCGCTATGAGGACCGCGGAGGCGCCGCTGGCGAGGTAGTCGAGCTTGAACCTTGCGGGAATCGGGACCGCCGCCTGGCCGGCGCCGGCCGCGCCCGGCGCGGGAACCCTGGCGATGGCGTTGTCGAGGCCCGGGACGGGTATCGTCACCGTCGCCCTGTTCAGCGCGGCCTTGACGGGCGGCACGCCCCAGAGCAGCACGACCGTGGTGAGGGCGAGGTAGGGGAGCCATGCGCGCAGGATCTCCGGTCCCGAGTAGCGCCGGGTCTCGGCCTCGGCATGCGCCTCGTGGTCAAACCGGAAAATCGTCCTCGGCCGCCAGAACCTGAGGAGCGCGATGAGGGCCGCCATGGCCGCGAGCGACGCCAGGAGGTCGGGAAGGTACGGGCCGAGGTGGCTTGCGACCGCCCACTGCACGACCGCGAAGACGGCGCCGCAGGCGGCGACCGCGGGCAGGACCTCGACCGTCCTCCTGAATCCCGCGATGATCAGGACGAGGTAAGCCGGGATAATGAGGGATATGATCGGGAGCATGTGGCCGACGACGCTCGAGAGCCGCATGAGGCCCGCATCGTTGAGCCCCATGACTCCCCCCATGGCCACGATCGGGATCCCGATCGTGCCGAAAGCGACGGGAGCGGTGTTCGCCACGAGGCAGATCCCCGCGGCATAGAAGGGCCGGAACCCCAGGCCCACCAGGGTCGCGCCGGCGATTGCCACGGGGGCGCCGAATCCCGCGGCGCCCTCGATGAAGGCGCCGAAGCAGAACGCTATGAGGAGTGCCTGCAGGCGCCGGTCGGCGGTCACGCTGGCCAGCGACGCCCTTATGATCTCAAACTGCCCCCCCTTCACCGTGATGTTGAAGAAAAAGAGCGACGCCAGGACGATGAAGAACACGGGGAAGAGGCCGAAGGCCGCGCCCTGCGCCGCGGCGAGCCCCGCAAGCCCCGCGGGCATGCCCCACGCGAGGACCGAGAGAAGCAGGGCGGAGGCGAGCGCAAGGACTGCCGCCTTGAACGCCTTCATCCTGAAGACGGCGAGGCAGGCGAACACCACGCCGAGCGGGACCGCCGCGACGGCGGCGGACAGGGCTACGCTTCCTCCGATGGGTGCGTAGACCTGCGTCCAGGGCATCGGTCCTTCGTCCGGGCGCCGTCAGGGCGAGCCCGGCAGCTCGCGGATCTTGATATTGCGGTAGCTGACCGAGTTGGTGTGGTCCTGGAGGGCGATGTGGCCGTGCGAATACGCGGCGAAGGACGGCATCGAGGCGAACTTGCTGTGCATCCTGAGCAGGCGGCCCTCCGGGCCGTCCAGGTCGATGTCCACGATCTTCTCGCCGTTCATCCAGTGCTCGATGTGCCATCCCTTGACCACGATGCGGGCCGTGTTCCACGTGCCGACCGGGCGCACGTTGTCCACCCTGGGGGCGACGAGGTCGTAGAGCGCCCCGGCCCGGTGCTTGGGGTCGACGCGGTCGCCGCCGTGGACGTTGTCCAGGATCTGGTACTCGGGGCCCGTGAAGTACGTCTGCCTCTCGCTGAGCGACACCCGGTAGAGGATCCCGCTGTTCGTGGCGTCCTCTACCTTCCACTCGACCGAGAGCTCGAAGTCCCCGAAGTCGTCAATCGTCACCAGGTCCCCGGTGTTGGCCGTGCGCACGATGGCGCCGTCAATGACCTTCCATCCGGCCCCCGGGTCCGGGTCGGCTAGGCTTCGCCAGCCGGCGAGCGAGTGGCCGTCAAAGAGGAGGCGCCATCCGCCCGACTGCTCGGAGTCCGACAGGGTGTTCGGCTCCGCAGCGCGGGCCGGGGCGAGGAGGACGGCCGCGAGGAGGAGGCCGGTGCTGATCGGGATTTTCTTCATGGTGTTCATTTCCCCTCGGGGGCGGGCCGCCCGCCTCCCGGCGGGCTTGGGGATTCGATTAGAAAGGCGCACAAGGGTCCGCGCGGCAACCCTACAGTTCCCGCGGTGAGCCCGCGGTTTCTCTTTGCCGGGGCGCCTCGCATCCGCCCATCCTTTCCATGCGTCATGAAGACACGGCACTGGCTGGTGAAGCAGGAACCCGAGAGCTACCCGTGGTCGGCATTCGAGCGGGACCGGCGCACGTCCTGGGACGGCGTCCGCAACTACCAGGCCCGAAACAACCTCAGGGGGATGCAGGCCGGCGACCCCGTGCTCTACTACGAGAGCGGGGACACGAAGTCGGTCGTCGGGGTGGCAAAGGTGAGAAAGGCGGCCTATCCGGACCCCACCGCCGACGAGCCCGCGTGGGTGTCCGTGGAGCTTGAGGCTGTCCGCAAGCTCGGCCGCCCCGTGAGCCTGGCGGAGATCAAGGCGGACCCGACCCTTGCCGGCGTCATACTCGTCCGCCACAGCCGGCTGTCGGTCATGCCGCTCAGCCGGGAGGAATTCGAGCGGATTGCCGGGCTCGGATCCTAGTCGTCCGGGCGGCGCACGAGGCGCCCTGACTCGGCGGGGGGCGGGGTCTCGGGCGGCTCTCCCCTGAACGCGCTGGTGGGCGCGAGCGCGCGGCCGGACGACGTCCGGAGCACACCCTCATCCACGCCCATGTCCTCGACCCTGTAGAACTCGCCGCCCCCGCGTGGCCTGTGCCGTCCCGGCCCACGCCCGGCTTGATCACACGCGCCAGGGCGGGAGGATGGGCACGACGTGGATCGAACCTGCGGCACCAGGATTCACAATGCCGCGCCCCAGGAAGCGGAGCCATGGCCGCCTCGGCATGGTTTGGGCGCAAGATGGAGGTTTCTTCCTTGATGGATGTCGTCCTTGAACCCAGGGATAGGCCCGGCCTGAGGGGCGCCGACGCGGTTTCGGATTCATTTCAGCGGCATTCCTTGGAATAACTCCGCCCGGTCCATGATTTTCGCGAGCTACTGGTTTCTGCTCTTCGCCGTTGTGACGATCACGGTGTTTCGCCTGCTCCCGGGATCCGGCATCAAGCAGGCATGGCTGGCGGTCGCCTGCGCCGTCTTTCACTGGCACTTCGCCGGGCCCGCCGGGGTGAAGCCGATCATCGTGCTGATGTTCATCACCTATCTCGCCGGCGCCAGCCGGAGGCGCTGGGCCTGCGTCGCCGGGATGGCCGCCTCGATCCTGGCCCTTTGCTTCTACAAGTACTCCCTCTTCATCATCGGCAACGCGGTGGCGCCGATCAGCGGAACCGCCGCCTCCTCCCTGTCGGCACTCGCGGCCAAGGCGCTGCCCGGTTCGCCGCCCCTCGGGGTCAGCTTCTTCGTCTTCGAGTTCGTGCATTACCTCTTTGAGGTTCGCCGCGGCGGCGAACCGATACGAAATCCGGGAAAATTCGTCCTTTTCGCGATATTCTTTCCGTCGCTCGTCGCCGGCCCCATCAAGCGCTACGCGCAGTTCCTTCCGTCGCTCGAGTCCGCCGCGGGACCGGGGAAAAACCCGGCGGATGTGGCCGAGGGCCTGGCCAGGGTCGCCCTGGGCTTCGCCAAGAAGATCATCATCGCCGACCAGCTGACGGCATACATCGACTTCTTCCAGCCGCGCTTCGACACCCTGGGACTGGGCCAGAAATGGATCATATTCGCCGCGATCGCATTCAGGATCCTCATGGACTTCTCGGGCTACAGCGACATCGCGATCGGATGCGCGCGCATCATGGGAATCCGGCTTCCCGAGAATTTCAACTGGCCGTATGCGGCGCGCAACCTCCGGGAATTTTGGACGCGGTGGCACATCTCGCTCAGCCTCTGGATCCGGGACTACGTCTACATCCCGCTCGGGGGCGGGCGCCACGGCTGGCCGCGGAGGATATTCAATGCGCTGCTGGCATTCGCGCTTTGCGGCCTCTGGCATGGCCCTGCCCGGCACTTCGTCCTCTGGGGACTCTACCATGGCTGCGGCCTCGGCGTCTGCACGGTCTACCCCAGAATACCGGAAATCGGGAGGCCCCTTGAGACACTGTTCCGCCGGGGCGCCTTCTCGGCCTGGGCCGTGACCCAGCTCTTCGCCTGGCTTGGCTGGCTGCTCTTCTTTTACCCCACCCACGTCGCTGTCCACATGGGCCGCCAGCTGTTCGGCCTATGAGCGTTCCCGCCGAGGCTTCAATTCAGCGCGCTCGCTTCGGGTGGATCCGCCCATCCTGGTTCATCGCGGGCGTTGCCCTGGGTTCGGCCTCGCTGGGCTTCCTCGGATGGTCGATAGGCCGCACCGACATCCACCCCGGGTTTGTCCGGTTTCATTCCATGATCTCGCCCGAGGGCGGCTACTATCCGACGCTGGACGAGATGACCTCCATCGTCCGGGCGAAGGCCAAGCCCGGCCAGGTGCTGGTCATCGTCGGCGGCAACTCCGTCCTTATGGGAATCTGGCAGCGGGACGTCGACATATGGTCGGCGCGACTCCAGGAGCTCCTTGGAGACAAGTACTGCGTCGTCAATTTCGCGTACCGCGGCGCGGCCCCCCCGGAGGGCGGGGCCGTCGTGGCCGAGTCGCTGAGGAAGGAGTTTCCGCGGCAGATATTGATTGCCAACGACGGGGTCCTCACGGCCGTCGCGTTCGTGGGCCACGGGCCGTACCGGTATCTTTTCTGGCAGGCCTATTTTTCGGGGAAGCTTGAAAGCTACCCCGCGCGAGAGCGGCGGGTGGCGGAATACCGGGGCTTGGGCCCCACGGAACACAACGAGCTTGCAGAGTCCCGCATCAGCGCCTGGTTCGACCAGGTATTTCATTTCAACGACCTTTGGAACTGGGTGACGCTCCGTTGCTTTGGGACCCTTCCCTCCTACAAGGAGCAGTATTTCCCCCTGTTCCTGAAGCCTCACGGCATATATCCGGATCCCGAGGTCGACGGGTCGGAGCCAATGTACGAGAGCAATCATTATCCCCCGTCCACGCTCGACGTGGAATTGCGGATCGTGACCGGCCCCGCCCCCTATTATTCGAAGGGGAGCGATGGCCGATGGAGCCTTGCCGATGCCACCCACAAGGACCTCCTCGAATGGAACCAAGAGGCCTTTCCCCAGGAGCTCAAGCGGCGAACCCTCATCCTGGTGAGCGGAAGCAGCCCATACTACGTGAGCCGCCTCAGCGCCGATTCAAGGTCCATGTTGAGGCAGGCGACCGATGACACGGTGTCGCTCTTCCGCGAGGCGGGCATTTCCTCTTTCGACTACGGCTGGGACTTCGAGCCCAAGGATTTCGGGGACCGAACGCACCTGACAAAGTTCGGTGGCTGGAAGCTGGCCGGTCTTGTGGCTCCCCAGGTGCGCGAGATGGCGGAAAGGCTGGGGTACCTCAAATGAGCGCCCCCAAGTCCATGCGGTCCCTTGTTCCCCCGAGGTCGATCCCGGTTGTCCGGGCGGCGCTTTCGCTGCTTGCCGGCGTCGCGGCTGCCGTTTTCTTCAGCTACCTGCTCTTCCGATTGGGCCTTCCGAGCCAGCCGTTCATCTACGTCTCATTCTAGGTGCTGGAGAGCGGCCTCGGACTGGGGTCCCCAAGCTGCGGGAGCGCCCAAATGAGGATTTCGGCGGGTCATTCTGGGATTCGAGCCGCGAGAACATCCGCATTTGGCCCCAAGCTTGGGATTGTGTATGCCGATCGATAGGGGCCAATAATTGAACTGCCCAGAGCGCAACAGCCAATCCCTGCGAGTGCGGCGAACGCCTCGGCCAGCATGATGGAACGGTTTGCGTGCGGAAACAAAGGACAAAATGAATATCAAAGCCCCACTGAATGGTCCCAACCCAATGCGCGCCGTCCTGCTCATGGCGCTCACGATCCTGGGTCTAGGCTTGCCGACGTTCCGAGTGTGCGCGGCGCCGCCCAAGGATTCCGGCGCTGGCTTTCCCGCCTATCCGCTCAAGGTCAGCGACAACCGGCGCTATCTTGTGGATCAGAACAACATCCCCTTCATGATTGTCGGCGACGTCCCCCAGGCCATGGTCGGGATGATCAGCCCCGCGGACGCGGCGGGCTTTCTCGACGATCGCCAGGCCCACGGATTCAATTCGATGTGGATCGATGTGCTCGTCGCCGGGCCCTATTACTCCGAGGCACGGGAGGACGGCGGCTCATACGACGGCATTCTCCCCTTCACGGGCTACGTTTCCGGCGGGAAGGACCTCGCCCACTACGACCTCACCAAGCCCAATGATGCGTACTTCGCTCAAGTCGACCGGACGCTCAGGCTCGCGGCGAGTCATGGCATGGTGGTCTTCCTCAGTCCAATCGAGACCGGCCAGTGGCTGCCGACTCTGCGCAACAATGGCCCCGCCGCCGCCCGCGTCTACGGCCAGTACCTGGGCGACCGTTACAGGGGTTTCGACAATATCATCTGGCTGAGCGGCAATGATTTCAGCTCCTGGAATACGCCAGGCGACGATGCCGTGGTCCGGGGCGTGGCCGAGGGCATCAAGTCCGTTGATTCCAGGCACCTTCAAACCGCCGAGATGAACGTCTGGACGAGTTCCACATACGACGACCCGACATGGGCGCCGATTGCGTCCATCAACAGCACCTACACCTACTCGCCGACCTATCTCCAGATGTTGCACAGCTACAACGAGGCGCCCACTGCGCCGACCTTCCTGCTCGAGGGGGAATATGATCTTGTGGATAACGGCAAGCCGGTGGATTACGGGACGCCGTCGCTGCTCAGGCGCCAGGGGTATTGGACCATGCTGAGCGGGGGCAAGGGGCAGCTTTACGGCAACGGCTACACCGACCTCTTCATGTCCGGATGGAAGTTCTACGTCGACACCGTGGGAGTGGTGCAGCTCATGCTCTGGCACGGATTTTTCACCTCCCTGCCGTGGCAGGACCTCGTTCCGGACCAGGACCATTCGGTGGTCACTGCCGGGTTTGGAACCCCTGGGGATCTGCAGACCCGCCCGAGCAAGAGCGATTTTTGCACGGCCTCAAGGACGCCGGACGGCTCCTATTTGATCGCCTATATGCCCACCGCGCGGGAAATCACCGTCAACATGGGGAGTTTGAAGGGGCCGGCGGCCGCCAGGTGGTTTGACCCCACGAACGGAACCTACACGACCATCCCCGGCGGGCCGTTCGCGAACGCAGGGTCCCGGAATTTCACGCCGCCTGGGTGCAGCCACGACGACGGCGCCAGCGACTGGGTCCTCCTGCTGGACGCGTCGCGTTCCGCCCCCTAGTGGGGCTTTGTCGCGGCCGTGAGCGCAAGCTCGTAGGCCTTCAAGGACTGGTTCCCGTCGTAGAGATTCTTCAGCGCGGCCAGTTGTTCGGTGGAGAGCACGGACTGCGCCTGGGTGAGGGCGGACGGCATGTTCACGTCGCCGACCTTTGCGGCGCCGCCATTTGTGTATGAGGTGCTGTTGTTGGCCAGGATCTGGGTCAGCTGGTCGGCTTGGTCAGCGCCCAGGGGCTGGGTGAAATAGGTGCTTCCCGCCACGGCGTCGGCCAACCCCCGGACCGAGGCCGTGCGCTGGTCCTCGTGGACGGCCGCGGCCAGCTGGCTTCCAAGCGCGGCGGTTTGCGCGGCGGAATAGCGGGCGTCCTCCTCCTTGGCCAGCTGCGCGATGGCGGGGTCCTCGAAGGGGACCCCTTGGGCTCGGGCCGCCGCCACAACGTCGAGATAGCGCAGGTAGTGGTCCTCCAGGAGCGCCTCAAACTGGCGGATCTGGTCCGGCGAAAAGGCGGCTCTCCGATATAGCCTCGAATACCGCAGGGACATCCAGGCGTGAAGGAGGTGCAGGCGTTCGCTCAGCTGCTCCGGCGTGTCCGCGTTCTTCGGGGGAGCCTCGACGGCCCCGGCACTCTTAAGATTGGCCTGTGCAAGGCTCATTCGCCCGAGGGCAGCTCGAAGCTTGGCCAGGCGCCCGAGCAGTTGCTCGTGGGTGGCCCTTGCCTCCGCCGCCGCGGCCTCGATCCGCCGCGCGGAAATGGCCTCCCAGCTGGCCAGCGCCGCGATCAGCACGAGCAGGGCGCCGCATAGGGCGCGAATGGCTTTTTGCGGTTTCATCTCGGGGCCGCGGAGGAAGCAAAGAATGCCGGGGGTGGACCGGACGTTCGACCGGTCGAGCCGGGGCTGATCGGGTTGAGCGCTCCCCACAGGCCGGGCTGGCTGCCGATGACCGTCGCCAGGTTGCCGAGGACCTCCAGCTGCTGGGTGGAAAGGACGGTCTGGGCCTGGGTCAGGGCTGCATTCCAATTGATCTCGCCCGGAAAGGGCGGGGCGCCCTTCGCCGTGGAGCTGTTCTGGGCCAGGATCTGGGTGAGCTGTTCGGCCTGGTCGCCGGTGAGCGGGGTATCCGAGTCGAAGAGATTGCCCGCCAGGCTGCTGGCGACCTCACGAACAAACTGGGTGGACTGATAAGTGCGGAATTGCTGGAAATCGGCGTCACCGAGTAGGGTGTGAATGGATTGGTCCACGTCCTCCACAGTCGCGCCCTCGGGGCGAAGGGTCAGCACATTGTCGCCCATGTTGATGTCGAATTGCAGCTGGAGGGCGTCGAGGGATTCGATCTTGTCGGCTGATAGCCCGAGCGACTTGAAGAGGGGCCCCTCCGTGACGTTTTGGCAGGCCGTGATCCAGCCGGCCAGGCCGGAGCGAACGGCCGGGTCGTTGCTTAGCTCGCGGTTGACTCCGGGACTTTGGACCGCGCCCGGGGAGTTGGCGGCGTGAGCGCCCGACTTCCCGGCTGGAACCGCAAGCGCCGCGGTGGCGTTGGGTTGATTGAGCTGCATGGCGACCGTCGCGGCGCGGCTGTTGCCCCCCGCCAGACTCAGGCCCTCCTCGGTCTTCTGCAGGGACTCAACTTGCGCGGAGAGCGTCTCGTTCTGCTGGTTGAGCGCAAATAGCGTGCTCTCGGTCCTTGCGGCGATCGAGTGCTCGCGTAGGGAAAGGCCTATCCCGACGGCCCCGGCGACGAGGGCGACCCCGACCACTATCTTTGATGTGTTCATGAATTTTAGGACACCCATGGCCGCCGCTCCCCCGGCGGTGGGGATCGAGAAGGACGCCACCGAAATGGTGGCGGCGAGGCCGCTCGGGGCCGCCAGGCCAGCCTGGCCCCCCAGGGCCAGCGCGAGCGCGGCGGCCGTGGAGCCGTAGCCCCGCTTGGCGAGGCGGACGCGAATCTTCTCCAAGGTCCGATCAAGCCTGAACCGGGCCGCTTCGGCCGTGCCGCCGACCCGCGCGGCGATCTCGGGGTAGGGGATCCCCTCGAAGTAGCGCAGCAGCACCAGCTCGCGCTCCTTCTTGTCGAGCGCGTACAGGATGTCGTCGATCACGGGTTTCAGCCGCTCCCAGTCAACGGGCATGTCCGGTTCATTGAGGATTTCTTGCATGGTGTGGGCCTTCGTTTCCCGGGCGCGCCGGCGGCGTTCCGCCCTGGCCGCCCGGGCGGCCTCGAAGCGCGTGGTCACATAGAGCCACCCAACCAGGGATGCCCGTTGGCGGAGCGCCCGGGCCTTGGCGGAAAGCTTGGCAAAGACGACCTGCGTGACGTCCTGCGCGAGGTGGATGTCCCCGTTCACCTGGCGCAGCGCGGCGTAGTAGACGACCTTAAGGTGTCGTTCCACCAGCTCGGCGAAGGCCGCCTGGGAGCGTTCGCTCAGATATCGGCGAAGGATTTCAGCGTCATCCTGCATCGGCTTTCCTATTAGTCCCCGCCGAATGCAAAACCGATTGAAATTACTGCGCTGCCGCCCTGCTTCTCGTCTGGCACACTGGGGTCTTGCCGATCGAAAGGCATTCGCTCACCAGCTTCGCCGGGTCGCGCTAGGAAGGCCGCCGGGCCATCAGCCGAAGCCCGGCGACGGCCGCGACGGCGGCGATCAGCCAACCGGCCATGGCCCACCTGATGGCGGTGTGCAGCCGCACAGTTCCCGCGAACCGCACCCAGAGGTCGTGGGATCCCGGCGCCACGCGGACCGACACCAACGCGTTCCTGGAACTGTGCACTGGCTGCTCCCTGCCGTCGACGTACACTCTGTAGCCCGGTATCCACGAACGGAAAGTCTCGACGTACCCGGCCGTGGGGGCATCGACGCGCAGCTTCAGAGGCGTGAGCGAGCGCAGCTCGATGGGCGCCCGCACCGGGTCGTAGGGCGTCAGGTACATCAGCCAGTACGGGTCCGGGCCAGGCGGGTCAAGGGAGTGGGGGCCGTACCGAAGGACGAAGAGCTGCACGGATTCATGGGCCGACCCGGAATTCCACAGGGACAGGGTGTGCGTGTTGCCGGGCTCGAAGCCAAAGGCGTAGTCGCGCCCGGACGAGGGAAGACGGTATTCCCGGTACATCGACTGCCCCTTCACGATGAGGTAGCCGTTCTCGACGTATTTCCCGAGGAAGTCGAAGCGCAGAAGCACGCGCTGCCCGGGATCGAGCTCGACCTTCGGGTCGAGGGTAAGCCAGTCCCTTCCCGTCGCGATGGGCGTCGCGGCAAGCGCGACCGGTCTCTGGCCGGGCGCCTCAATGGCGCGCTCTATCTGGTCGGGATCGATCATTGCCTTCCCATGGTCGGAATCGCTCCAGAACCGCGTCTCGAGCACCGGATCCATCACACCCCAGTTGATGAACCTTGGAGGCAAAAGAAGGTCCCAGGAGTACCGCTCAAGCGCGACGTTCTCGCTGCGGTTGCGAACCGCGGTCCGTTCCAAATCCAGGCTGAAATCGCGAACCAGGTACAGGACGACGGCGTGCTCCAAGAGCATCCACGGGACCAGAATGAGGATCATCACATTCAGTCTGCGCCAGAGCTCGGGATGGCCGGGTCGCAGCGAAATGAACCAGAAGTACCCGCCCGAGATCGCCACGACGGCCATCACCGGGACCAGGCGGAGGTCATAGGTGGTGGCCACCACGCTGTTGATGTCGGCGGGCACGTTCCTCCAGAGGAACGCGGACAGCGCCCCGCAGAACCCGAGGGACACGACCAGGACAAGGGCGGCCGCGGCCGCCAGCTGCGCGAAGACCGAGGGGGTAGCAAAGACCAGTGCGACCATGCATGCGACAAGGAGCCAGAGGAGGTAGCCGGGCTGCACGCGGGTCCGCGAGAGCGTGATCGGCTCGAAGAAATTGCCCCACTCGTGGGGAGCCCACCCGCCAATGCCCGGAATCGAGGTCCCAGGAAAAACAGTGCTCGCGAGGATCGCGGCGACGAGCGCGCACAGGGCGACCCATGCGGCATCATGGCGGCGCGTGCCCAGCCGGGTGGCCCACGTGACCCCGAGCATGGCCGCCGCGAAGATGCTGACGAACGGGACGAGCGACGGCTGGAACTCGCGGAGACAAAGGATTGAAGTCGGCAGCAGGGCCAGCCATGGAAGGTGCCGCGACCTCAGGAAGCCCGCCATCGCTACGAGGCACAGGCCCAAGCCGGCGATGGGCATGCCCACGGTTGCGAGGCGCGGCTGTTCCGACAGCGCGAGCTCCGACATCGACAGGAAGTAGGGCGTCGCGAGCGCCGCGAATGCCGCCAGCGCCGCCGCCGCGCAGGCCGCCCTGCGGATCGTCGGGCCGCGGATGGCGAACCCCGCCGCCGCGATGGCCCCGGCGACCATCCCGGTGAGGAGCGCCATCGGCGGGTGGCAGTACCAGAGCGCCGCAAGGAATGCCCCGAGCCATCCCGAGGCCACGATGGAGTCCTCGTCGACGACCCTCTGCGCGCAGAGCAGCGCCGCGGCCATCGCCGGCAGCGCCGTCATCGTCATGTACATGTCGAACTGGAAGAACGGCACGGTCACCGCCGGCGCCGTCGCAAAACCCAGCGCGAATAACAGCGCCGTGCCCTGTGCGCCCTTGCGGGCGCGCGCGAATCCGACGTAGAGGATCAGGACCGCCGCGCAGTAGCTCGCGATCGCGGTGATGTGCTCGACCGCCACGGGCGCGAGGACCCTCCCGGACAGGATATCCACGCCGTCCGCCAGCACGAACTGCCACGGCGCGGACCTGAAGGGATGGACGGCCCCGTTGAAGGAGTAGATGGTCGAGCCGACCAGTGAGGGAAACGTGCCCGCCCGGGCCTGGGCCAGGAAGTCCGTCGTCACGTTCTGGTACCACTGGGCGTCCAGAGGGCCGACGCGCCTCGCGTTCACGTACCAGAGGAAGGTCCACGTGCAGAAGAGCATGAGGGCGTACGCCCGGGCGTAGTCAGTCCAGCACGCGCGCCCCTCGTCTCTGGTCAGCGCCTCGACGACGACGAGGACCAGCTGAAGAAGGGCCGACCAGACCAGGATGGCCGCGGCCTCGCGAAGGCCGGCCGGCCAGAGGGCGCGGGCCTCGAAGCGGCTGGCCGCCCAGGCGACCCATCCGGCCACGCTGGCGAAGCCGAGCCAGCGGACGACGCGGGCAGCCGACAGATTTGGGGCAGAAGGCACCGTGAACACTCAGGTCCCGCTCGGGCGCCTGAAATCCGCGCGATAAGGCATCAAACCCGCTACTACAGCAGCGGCATCGCACACAACAAGGGCATTCCGCGGGTGCAACCCCCCGACAACCCGCCTCTCCGGGCGCTGTATTGACACGCATTCCCAACGATGATGCGGCCCGTGCCCCGCACGAGAAGTGCCTGGGGCAAACGCCGCGTCCGACGAATTCTGGCTAGCCATTGCGTGCCCTGCGATCATCCAAGAAAGGATCCATGTGGATCATGATCCACCGCTGAGGGTACGACTCCGCGCGTCGATGGCTCGGGTTCAGGCAAATAGGAATGCCATTCCAGATCGGCTCGCATCCAATAGAACCGCCAAACCTTTCTCGCTCCAATCCATCTTGCCCTTGCGACTGGGTGTTCAATTGTACGGCCCGGATCGTGACATGCCGGACGCACCTCAACAATGACGAGTTCCGATCCGCTAATGGCCGCGCGCAGGAAACCCGGGTAAGGCTGTGGTTGATGGATACACCCCATTGGCCGCGGCGGCCCCCGGGCTCATAATGGCTTGGGGCAATGCCGAAAGTGTTAGGCGCTCCGGCAAATCATGAGCCACAAATACAGATCGCGTAAACGACGTTTGGGCTCGGTTACATGGCTCGTCGTCGCCTGTTTCCTCCTCACCTGCTGCAGGCGGAGTCAGACGCAGGTCGAGATTGCGGACGCGCAGCAGATCCTCAACTGCGGGAACGCTTCCGAACCGAGCACCATCGACCCGAGCCTGGTAAGCGGCGCGTCCGACTGCAATATCGTCTACGCGCTCGTCGAGGGCCTGGCCGCATATGATCCAAAGAGCCTTCGCCCAATCCCGTCCGTCGCGGAGCGATGGGAATCAAATGGCGACGCCACGGTGTGGACCTTTCACCTGAGGCCAAACTCGCGCTGGTCAAACGGGGACCCGGTGACCGCCGGCGACTTTGTCTATTCCTACCAGCGCATTCTATCTCCAAAGCTCGGCTCGGGCTCCGCCTACATCCTCTTCCGCCTAAAAAACGGAGAGGCCTACTACGACGGCAAGATATCCGATTTCAGCCTAGTCGGCGCCAAGGCCGTGGACGAGCGCACCCTCGTCCTGAGCCTGCAGGCCCCTGTGCCATACCTTCCCTCCATGGTCTGCCAGGCGTCGTGGTTCCCGGTTCACCGGGCCACCATCGAGAAATTCGGCGCGATTGACTCCAGCGCCACACTGTGGACGCGCCCCGCAAATTTTGTCGGGAACGGACCATTCGTGCTCACCGAGTGGAAGCCCAACCAGGTGATCCGCGTCACCAAGTCTCCCTCCTATTGGAACCGCGACAATGTCCGGCTGCAGGGGTGCAATTTCTACCCCATAGACGACAAGTCGGCCGAGGAACTGGCCTTCCGCTCGGGCCAGCTGCACGTCACGCAGTACGTTCCGCGGGCCAAGATTGCCGCCTATCGGCTGGACAAGGCGGCCGTGCTCCGCGAATTCAAGAAAACCGCGACATTTTACCTGAGGCTCAACGTTGCCAAGGCGCCCCTGATTGACGTGAGAGTCCGTCGGGCCCTGGCCCTGGCCCTTGACCGCAACGCAATAGCCGCGGGTCTCCTTAAGGGCGGGGAGACTCCAGCCAGCAGCCTCACGCCGCCGGGCACCGGGGGCTTCACGGCCAGCATTCCAGTGGAATTCGACATCGCGGAGGCCAGGCAATTGCTTGCAGAGGCGGGTTACCCGCAGGGGAAGGGCTTCCCGCGGCTCGATTACCTATATGCCTCGTCGGGTGGCGGGAAGAGCGCCCTTGGGGAGACCATCCAGCAGATGTGGCGCAAGAATCTTGGGATTGAGGTCACGCTCACGAACCAGGAATTCAAGGTTTGGGCCGACACCCTTCAGCAGGGAAACTACCTGGTAAGCTACAATGATTGGGTAGCGGACTATTTCGATCCGAGCACTTTCATCGACCTCATGATCACCAATGGAGGCAACAACAACACGGGTTGGGGCAACGCGGCCTACGACCGGCTTGATGGACTCGCGGCGAGCACTCCTGACAACGGGAGGCGGTTCGGGTATTTTCAGGATTGCGAGGCCATCCTCGCGCGGGAATGCCCGATCATCCCTGTCTTCTTCGAGGCGGGGAATCGCCTGGTGCGGCCTGAGGTTAAGGGTTGGTATGATAACCCGCTCGACATACATCCCCTGAACTCGGTCTACCTCTCTTTGTCGGACTAGGGCAGCGAAAAGACCACCTGCGGTACATTCCTCAATTGCCCGCGCCGAGCTGCGGTACGGGCGCACGCACAACCTTCAGCAGCTCAATTAGTCCCTTGATCTGGAAAGGTTTCCTGAGGAAATGCTCAAATCCTTGGGCCCGGAAACTCTCGACGGTCGCCTCATTCATGAAGCCGCTCATCAGTATCACGGGCAACTCGGGATCCCTGCTGCGGATCTGCCGGGCAGCCTCGAGGCCGTTCAACTTTGGCATGAGATAGTCGCTGAGCAGCAGGTCAATCTTCCCGATATGGTCCTTGTGCACACGGACTGCCTCCTCCCCGTCAGCAGCCTCGAGCGTCGTCCATCCAAGCTGGTCCAAGCACATGACCAGCACCTTTCGGACCAGCTCCTCGTCCTCGGCGATGAGAACAACCTGGGAGTCCCTTGGGGCTGGCTTTGTCACGGGCTCCGGCGGTGCCACCGCCCGGGGCGCGGCCACGGGCAGATGCATCCGAACGGTTGTGCCGGACCCAGGCGAGCTCTCGACGGCCATCGAGCCCTTGTGCGCCCGAACAATCCCCATCGCGGCCGGCAGGCCGAGGCCCCTCCCGGTGAATCTCGTGCTGAAGAAGGGCTCGAAAATCCGGGCGAGCACCTCGGGTGACATCCCTTCGCCATTGTCGGTGACGCACAGCTCAACATACTCCCCGGGATCCAGCGGCTCCCCCCCTGCCTGGATGGCGGACTCGAGGCGCACGACCGCGGCGGTGAACTGGACGGCTGTGGCGCGCGCCTCGGTTGAGTTGATCAGGAGATTCAGGATGATCTGCTGGAGCTCGGCCCTGTCGCCCCAGACAAAGATCGGTTCGGCCGGGAATTTGCAGACTATTTCGCATGCCGCCACCCACGTGACACGCAGGAGCTTGATCGACTCATGAACAAGCGCGGAAATATCGACGGCCGCCATGCGATGATCCGACCGGCCGGTGAACATCATTATCTGCTGGCACAGGTCCGCGGCGCGGCGCCCGGACACCTTGATATCGGCGAGCGCCCCCGGCACCAGGCCGGCGTTCTGCTCCGCCAATTCGGCGTTTCCCAGGATGGAGGTCAGAAGGTTGTTGAAGTGATGCACCATGCCGCCTGCCAGGACTCCCAGGCTCTCCGTCTTCTGCGATTGGAGCACTTTTCGCTCGATCTCGTGCTGGCGGGACTCGGCCTCGGCGCGCACCTTGTGGTCGGCGGCCTCCTGCTCGCTCCGCTGGCGCGCGAGGCGCTCGTCCGCTGAGGCTGAGCTTAGCTTGAACGCGATCCGGTGCGCGGCCTCAAGGTGCTCGAAGGCCTCGTTCCAGCTTCCTTCCTCACGGCAAAGTGCACAAAACTCCTCCTGGATGCCCTGGACGACGTCCCAGTCGCGGGATTGACCGCATGTAAGCGCCTCCTCGAGGGCGGAGCGGGCCGCGGCCAACTCCCCGGCCCGCGTCGAGCCGGCCTTCACGGGTGCGGTCCGATGCAACCGCGCAAATGTGCAAAGGAGAGACCCCAACTCACGCAGATTCGCGTCACGTCGGGCCCGCTCGATACCCATCTTGAGCAGGGCGTCGGCGTCGGCGGCGCGCCCAGTCTCGATGTAGGCCGTGGACAGGCTTTGGCTCAGTTCAAGGAAGGAGAATAGTCCGCTCTTGGAAAGCCTTTCGAGGTCGTAGCCCGCCATGAAGTCTATGGCCTCTTGCGGGCGGCCGGCCGCGACCAGGGCCTGGATCAGGTTGCAGCAGTTGGAAAGCTCGCCCGCAAGATTTCCGAGGCTCCGTTCCATCGCGAGGGCCCGCTTGGCGTACCCTATCGCCTGTTCATATTTTCTCTCGTAGAGATAGACGTATCCAATATTGCAGAGCGCCCTGGCCTCCCCTTGCTCGTCCTTATTGTCCCGGGAAACGGCCATGCTCTTGCCGTAGGCCTCGATTGCCCGCCCGGAGTCGCCCATGCGCCGGTAGGATGTGCCGCTGGCGTTGATCGCCCTCGCGCGACCGGCCTGGTCGCCAATCGCCAGGAAAAGCGCCTCCGCCTCGAGACACAGCTTCAAGGCCTTGTCATTCTCGCCGTTCTCGCCCTTGGCTATCCCCAGCACGAGCTGGCAACCTGCGGCACCCTGGGGCTTGCCCAGCTTCTGGAATAGGCGCAGACCCTCCTCGGCCTCGGGACATGCCGCGACAAATCGGCCGAGGCGGACGTTCGCCCAAGCCGCGTTTAGGGCGCAATCGGCCTGCCATAACACGGCTGATTCGCCAACGCCCTGGGGAAGGGGGCCAAGCAACAACGTGCGAACGATTCCGACCGCATCCAATGCTTCCTGGGGGCTTACGTCACGTATCCGGCCGGCCAGGGCAATCTTCTCTTGGATTTGGTCTATGGTATTGAGGCTCACGGCTCTCGACTCTTTTGATTCGAGAAAGGGGGCTGAATTGGACTCGGGCTTCGCCACCTGGCAAAATCGCGGCCCGGAGGTTCGCTAGACCGCAGTCTAGCGCAATTAGAAAAAACGGCAAACCTGCGGGTCCGTTTGAGTCCTCGAAATGGCGCCAAGCCGAGATTGGCTGACCCAATTTGATCCAACGCTCGGCTCTCGAAGCAAAATGGGGCAGCCAACGGGACTCGAAAGCGCAAACGCGTGGTTTGTTAAGTAATGGCTGCGCTGAGAAGTGCGAGAAATCCTGCTGGTTCATGGCAATGTCCTGCAGCACGGAAGGTTGTAGAGAGGTGCTGATGGGCACCGAGGAATGCGAGACTCGTGCGAGAATGGAGCTGTGGGTGGAGTGCTGCCTCGGGCAGCCGTGAGCTCGGGCGACCAACTTTGTTGTTTCCAGTCTATTGACCCGCGCATTACGGTAGTCGCGTGGAGCTGAGTCGCCTTCGCTGCTTTGTCGTCGTGGCCAACACGCTCAAGTTCCGGGCGGCGGCGGAAAACCTGAATGTTTCGACGCCCGCGTCGAGTTACATTTGGCAGAGGTGCGTTATGAAGGGCGTTTCCCTCAGACCCCTTCCCTCATGAAAATTTCCTCCGCCCTCACTTGCGCGGCACTGCTGTCGCTCTTTATCGTCGCCCCCGCCGTCATCGCAAATGAAACGCCGGCTAGTCCGGCGAAACTCACGCCCATGACGCCGGATGTGGTTCCCAGCTATGACAAGGTTCGGCCCGATGCCGACTTCGTCCGGCGGGTGCTCATGGTCCCCATGCGTGACGGCGTGAAGCTTTACACGGTCGTTGTCTTCAAGAAGGGCGCGAAGAATGGCCCGATCCTCCTGTCGCGCACGCCCTACGACGCCAAGGCCACCGCGGCCCGCACCGCCAGCCAGTCGGTCAACGAAGTGCTGCCCGCGATGTACAAGGAGTTCGTCGACGACGGCTACATCATTGTCATCCAGGACATCCGCGGCATTCACAATTCCGAGGGCACTTTTATCATGAACCGCCCGCTCGCGGGCCCACTCAACGACACCAAGATCGATGAAGCCACCGACGCCTACGATTCCATCGGCTGGCTCTCGAAGAACATTCCGGAAGGCAACGGGAAGGTGGGCGTGGTCGGCTCGTCCTATCTCGGGTTCACGTCGCTGATGGCCGAGATCAACCCCAATCCCGCGCTCAAGGCCGTCGTGCCGCAAAGCCCGATGGTCGACGGCTGGATGGGCGATGACTGGTTTCACAACGGCGCCTTCCGGGTCAGCAGCTTTGCGTACGGCCTCGGGCAGAGCACCGAAAAGGGGGAGGGCAAAGCCGAAATTCCCGGCGGTGTCGGTGATGATTACAGTCGCTATCTCGAGGCCGGCTCGGCCGGCGACTACGCGCGAAAATGGGGCATCGATCAAGTCCCGTTTGTCCGCAAGTTGATGGAAAATCCGTCGTACAGTACCTTCTGGTCCGGCCAGGCGGTCGACAAACAAATGGCGGGCCTGCCCCTGAGCGTGCCGACCATGCTGGTCGTCGGCCAGTGGGATCAGGAAGATTCCTACGGCGCTCCCGCGGTCTACCGGGCAATCGAGCCCAAGGACAATAAAAACAACAGGGTGACGCTCGTGATCGGACCCTGGCGCCATTCGGGAGCGAATCATTACGGCTATGATCTTGGCGCATTGACCTTCACCGGAGACACGGCGCTGGAATTTCGCGTCAAGTACCTGAAGCCGTTCTTCGACCACTATCTGAAAGACGGCCCAGATCCAAAGATTCCACCGGTCCTGACTTATGCGACCGGCGTCAATCACTGGGAAGAGTCGCCGAAATGGCCGATGGGTACACCCACTCCGCTCTATCTCGGTGAAAACTTCCGGGCTGGCTTCACCAAGCCGGTGGCGGACGGTCACGATGACTATCTCTCTGATCCGTCCAAGCCGGTGCCATTTATCCCGCGTCCCATCGAGATGGACGACCCGCTGCAATGGAGACCTTGGCTGGTCCACGACCAGCGGTTTGTTTCCGACCGCCCTGACGTCCTGAGCTATACCAGTACGGTGCTGGAAAAAGAAGTTCACATCATGGGTGCCCCTGAAGTTGACCTGTATGCGGCCACCTCCGGTACCGACAGCGATTGGGTCGTCAAGCTGATCGACGTCTACCCAAATGAGTCACCGGAAGGCGCCGCCCAGGGGTCGAAACCGGGTATGGCTGGTTACGAATTGCCGATCGGTATCGAGATCTTTCGCGGCCGCTATGTCCACGGCTTTGACCAGCCGCAATCCCTGACGCCCGGCAAGATCGAGGAATACAGATTTGCCCTGCCTAATGTCGATCACGTCTTCCTGCCTGGTCACAAGCTCATGATCCAGGTGCAATCATCCTTGTTCCCGGTCTACGATCGCAACCCGCAGACCTACGTTGAGAATATCTTCAACGCCAAGCCGTCCGACTATAAGGCGGCGATGGAAAGCGTCTATCGTGGCGCCAAGGCCGCCAGCGCCGTCTGGCTGCCGATAGCAAAATAGTCCAGTCGGCGGCTAGTCGGCTTTCGTCATCGGGATCGCGAAGGACGGGAGTCCACAAACCTGATGGATACCGCTTTTCTGCCAAGGCGCCAAAATGCGTCGAGTACGTTACCGATTTGCCTTCATGGTTGTTTTTCACAACTACCCTAGATCAGGATAATTTCGCGGCGCAGACGAAATTTCGTGCAATATTGTGCGAGACTGGGCCAATCGAAGAGTTTCGGTTCCTACAAGTTGCTATCTCGCAGCAACAAAAAATGGGGCGGCCAACGGGACTCGAACCGCAGGAACTTACCGAAGCCAAGTCGTTAGAGCACGTGGACTTGGTTGAGTGTTATTTTCTTGGAACCGGAAACAAAAAGCAGGAAGTAGCATGGGGGGGAAGCGAAATGCAGGATCTTGGGCAACTTTCTGGCAACCTTGGTAAGTGCCATTTCAGTTGGCCGCGTTTTCTTTGGGACCTTGCGGCGACCTATTGGGGTCGGCTTCGGTCCGGGCAAGAAGGGATTTGAAACGCGACGTATTTCTCAATGGGTCATAAATGGGATCAAGGCGCAATTCCGCTGCGGTATTTCCTTGCCGCGATTCCAAAATGTCCATGACCGCGTCTAACTGGCCCTCGGCGATTCTTAGATTGAGATCCAAGCGATCCGGATTCTTTCCAGAAAGCTCTTCAGCCTGATTCAGCGCCTTTTCGGCCTCAACATAGTCCCCAAGATAGGTGAGCAACTCCCCCTTCCATCGCAGCAAGTCCGCATCCGCGGGTTGGTCAGCCAGGCCGTGCTCGACCAGCTTCAGAGCCGTCTGCCATTCAATGCGCGCAGCGTTGTTTCGCCCTGCCATCTTCTGGGCCAAGCCATTGTAGGCCGCGATCGGTCCCGTACGACCGTTTGATTGAATCCAATCGCGTCGGATGCCCTTGCTGAACTTAAGCCATTCGTCTGGCTCTCGCCGATAGCTAAAGACGCCAAACGCAATCGACACACCGAAATCCGACTGCAAGACCGTTGCCGGAAGCTCGTCCATGGCCGCTTTTGCTGAGGCAAGATCCCCATGCCAAAACTGGGAGATAAACACTTTCAGGCCGAGATTTCCCCAAAACGGCTGAATGGCGAGCGAGCGCGCAAGGGGTGTTTCAGCGGCGGAATAGGAGCCGATTTGGTATTCTATCCATGCAAGTTCGCTCCAGGCCGTTGCGGAAAATTGCGGATTATTTGCGAGCCGGACGAAACTGGTCCGGGCCTCGTCCAGGTGGCCAAGATTTCTCTGCAGAATTGCTAGAGCGAACAGTGCGCGCGGTTCGTCCGTTCTTTCTTCGAGCAACTGATGAAGCAGCTTATCTGCCTCAGGGGCAAATGTCGAAACTTCCCCAACTCCAGTTCCGACCGTTGCGCCGCGGACCAGATAGCAGGCTTGGGCCAGGCGTGCCTCGAACGAGCTAGGTGCCAGCTCGAGGGCACGCGCCGCGCACGAGCGCGCTGCATCCTGGCGCCCCTTGCTTGTGTCGAAATTATGATAGATGTACCACGAATCAACTTGCGACCACGCGGCCCAGGCTTCGGCGTCTGCAGGGTCGAGCTCGGCTGCTCGCTTGCAGTACCCGTCTGCGATTTCAAGTTCCCCCGGGCCCAGCTCAGTCTTGTTAAGTTGCTCCCAAGCCTTTGCGACAAACTGCTGGGCTTCAGAAGCTGGCAGGGCGACCAGGACCGCTTGGGCCGGGTTCTCGCCCTTGCGCCACGGCAGCCAGATGGCCAACGCCGCACATGCGATTACGCCTGCCATGGCTGGAACAAGCCAGGGACGGGAGGCCTTTGATGGACTTGAGACACGGTTTGGGCCGCCCGTTGCCGGGCCTTTGTGCCCGGGATCCGCGTCCGAACCACTCAAGAGCTTTCTTAACCGTTCGCCGAATGCCGCTGGCGTCTCACCCGCCGGCAGCTTGGTCCATTGCACGGCCAGGAAGGCATCGGGCACCTGCGCTTCGTGATCATTGGTCCCGTCTACCGTTACCGGCACGATGAAAGGCCTACCCTTGGCCATCAGGTGCGAACGGTCCTCAGCAAGCTTCCATTCAAGGCGAAAATAGCCCTCGAGCCGGGTCTGGGTGTGCGCCGAGATTATGGGCACAAACAGGGCGCAGTTCTTGATCTGCTTCCGAATGCTCTGGTCCCAGGCGTCTCCGCCACGCAGTTCGCTTTGATCGAACCACACCACTATGCCGGTCGCGCGCAGCGCTTCGCAGATGCGCCTAGCCGCCTCGGCGTCCTGTGAGGCATAGCTGAGGAAGACCGCACCTCTTGGGGTCAATAGGCTGTCTGGCATCGAGCGTGGAGCAGGGCTGAAGCTGTGGGGGGTGTCTGTTTCTGGCCAGATCAAATGCCGAGACTAATGTTCTAACATTCGCTTCATCGGCGGCTTGGGCTGAAACTGTTGGGTTCGGTCACTGCGGCACCAGATTCGCGCGTATTTGCGTGCAATTCAATAAAGGTTGATTCAACCTAAACACATGCCAAACCAACTCGCTCCAGACAAACGGCGACAAAGCCTCGCTGAGCACAAAGCGGTGCTGGCCGTGCTCGCCGAGATTGCCCGCGACGAAAACATTCCCGTCATGGCACTCCTGCGTCGGGCGGTCAGGGATTTAGTCAGAAGCCGTGTCACGGCGACGCCTTCTAAGGCCGAGGCGTTGCGAGCAGCCGCTTGGCTGGAGAGGCCCCGAATGCCGAATCGATTCAAAACGCCGGAGAAGTTGGCGAGATTCAAACGATCGCAGCGCGAATTCGACCGCGTGGTCTTGGAAATGGGCCTTTCCAGCGCGGCCTCAATCCAGGATCGCAACTCGATCGTGCCGTCTTCTCAGGCCATAAAGCTAATTGACTTTGACCGAAGCCATGCCGCTTCCATCTGAAGGCGAGCCACGCCCTCCGGCGGATTTTGCTTCGGCCCTCGCGACGTTCGAACCCACAATGTTGGTGGGCGGCCAGGCCGTTAACCTCTGGGCGCTCACTATCGCGATCGATCGACGGAATTTGCACCCTTTGTTTCCCGAGACGCGGACGTTCTGGGTGACCGCGCCACGCTTGAGGAGCTAGGCAAGTTGGCCGGCGTTCGGCCGCAATTCTTTCCGCTGCGGCCGCCGAGCAACGAAGTAGGGGTGGTGATCGCAAAAGATTCCAACGGACTCCCCCTGCTAATCGAGGTGCTTCGTTACGTAAACGGGGTAAGCAACGAAGAGCTTCGTGAACCATCCTACACTCTTGCGATAGGAGAACGCCAGATTCGAGTCCTGATCCCCGGTCCGACGGCGTTGCTGAAGGCGAAATTTGCAAATGTGGTCGAACTCAAACAGGAGGGACGCCAAGACACAAAACATGTGCATATCCTCGCCCGCATCATTCCTGCGTATTTGGAAGACCTCCGCGATGCGGCGGCGGGCGCGCGGATGGAAGAGCAAAGGCTTATAGAGATTCTTGAAAAGTTGTTGTCGGTTCTGACGACCAGGCCCAACCGGAGGGTTTTTAGGGATCTCGGAATCGATGCCCGGGCTCTTTACGGGACACTGGATGGTGAAGGTCTGCCTAGGGTTCAGGCATTCCTTGAGAAACGATTGCCGCGATCGCTGCCAGATTAAAATGGGGCGGCCAACGGGACTCGAACCCGCGACCCCTAGATTCACAATCTAGTGCTCTAACCAACTGAGCTATGACCGCCGTATAATCTGAGGAACGGGAACCTTCCCGTCCGCCGAATGGCCTGTCAACCCGTTTCCCGGTTGTGTCCCCACCGCGCCCCGCACAGGCTGGCTCGGTGCCCACGCAGCGCCTGCGGCTTGTAACCTTCAACATCGCGCATGGGCGCGGCCTGACCCCCATCCAGGGCCTGACGTCGTCCCGAAAGCTCCGGTTCAACCTGAGGCGAATCGCGGGCCTTCTGGGCGAGCTCGGGGCGGACCTCGTGGCCCTGCAGGAGGTCGACGAGTGCTCCGTCTGGGCGGGGAGCTTCGACCACCTGGACTACCTGCGCACGCACGCCGGATTCCCCCACGCCGCGTTCGGGATCAACAACCGGAGGGCCGGCCTGATGAACCTGAGCTACGGCAACGCGATCCTCTCGCGTTATCCCATTTCGGACACCGAGACGATCGTCTTCGGCAACCGCAGGCTAGGGGAGAAGGGGTTCCTCTTCGCCGAGATCGACGTGGGGGGCCGGGTCGTCCCGGTGGTTAACCTGCACCTGCACTTCGGCTCCAGGGCGAAGAGGCTCGTGCAGCTGGACCTGCTGATCTCCTGGCTCAGGGACAAGGAGCGGAAGCGGGGCCGAGCCTGGTCCATCCCGCCGATCGTCTGCGGGGACTTCAACACGCCGGACACGGGGGACGACGCCACGGCGTCGCTTCTCAGCCACCTGAGCGACTACGGCGACTATCGGCTGCACCCGCGCCTCGGCCTAACATTTCCGTCCCCGATGCCCCGCCGGGCCCTCGACTTTGTCTTCATACCGCCCGGGTGCAGGCTGGTCAGCAGCGCGGTCGTGCGCTCGTTCCTTTCGGACCACCGGCCCGTCATGGTGGAGTTTTCGGTGGCGTGATCGCCCGAATTGCTCTTGAACGACGTCCCTGATGGCACGGATAAAGGATGCATTCTCCAGGGCCGGGGCGCGGGGGCGCGCCGCATTCGTCGCGTACCTCTGCGCGGGCGACCCCGATTTTGACACCTCGCTGGCGGCGTGCCGGGCGGTGATCGCGGCGGGGGCCGACATCCTCGAGCTCGGGGTACCGTTCTCGGACCCGCTGGCCGACGGGCTCACGAACCAGCTGGCCGCGCAGCGCGCGCTCAGGTCGGGGATGACCTCCGTGAAGGTGCTCGAGCTCGTGCGCCAGATACGCAAGTCGAGCGACGTACCGATCGTCTTCTACACCTACTACAACCTGGTGTTCTCGAACGGCGTCGACGCCTACATCGGCGCGGCCCGGGCGGCGGGGGTCGACGGCCTCCTGATCCTGGACCTCCCGCCCGAGGAGGCGCAGGAGGCCGAGGCCGCCTGCAGGCGGCACGGCGTCGACACGGTGTGCATCGTCGCCCCGACCACCCCCGACTCGAGGCTGCACCGGATCGCGGCCGCCGCGACCGGGTTCATCTACTACGTCTCCCGCGAGGGCGTGACGGGCGTCCGCGACCAGCTTGCCGGCGGCATCCCCGAGGCCGTGGCGAGGATACGGGCCCACACGGCGCTGCCCGTGGCCGTGGGCTTCGGCATCTCGACGCGGGCCCAGGTTGCGCAGGTCGCGGCCCTAGCCGACGGCGTCGTCGTCGGGAGCGCGCTCGTCAACGTGATCCGCGACGGCATCGGCGCCCTGGCCGGCATCGGCCCCGCGCTCTCACTCAAGGTCTCCGAGCTCGCCGCCGGGGCCGCACGACTATGACCCGCATCCTTGTCATCGACGACGACCGCCTCCAGTTCCGGCTGGTGCAGCAGCACTTCAAGAACTTCCAGAGGGGGGCGTACGAGCTCGAGTGGTCCGAGACCTACGAGGACGGCCTCGCGAAGCTCCTGACCGGGAACTACGCCGCGTGCCTCCTCGACTACCGGCTCGGCGAGCGCGACGGGCTCCAGCTGATCCGCGAGGCCGCCGCCGGCGGCTGCCGCACCCCCATCGTCTTCCTCACGGCCGAGGCGTCGGACAACATAGACTTCCAGGCGATGGAGGCGGGCGCCCTCGACTATCTCGTAAAGGGCGAGATCTCGCCGCGCTCCCTGGAGCGCTCGCTGCGGTATGCCCTCAAGCTCGGCGACACGCTCGAGGCACTCCGCAGGCTCGCGACGAGGGACGAGCTGACCGGCCTCCTCAACCGCCGCGAGTACGACCGGGTCCTCGCCGAGGAGGAGGACCGGGCGGAGCGCTTCGGCAACTCGCTCGCGCTCGTGATCATAGACCTCGACAGGTTCAAGTTCATCAACGACATGCACGGCCACTCGGCGGGCGACGCCGTGCTCAGGGAAGCCGCGCGGAGGATCGCGGGCGTCATCCGCACGGTCGACCGGGCCGCGAGGATCGGCGGCGAGGAGTTCGCGCTCATCCTCGTCCAGACGGACAGGATCTCGGCACTCGAGGTCGCCCGCCGCGCCATCGCCGCCCTGGCGCTGGAGCCCATCCGCGTCGGGGAGGGGAGCTCGCTCGCGGTGACCGCGAGCGCGGGCGTCGCCGAGCTGCCCACGGACGCGCGCGAGGCCGGCCAGCTCTTCGCCGCTGCCGACAGGGCGCTCTACGCCGCGAAGTCGCAGGGGCGCAACAGGGCGGTCCTCGCTGGCGCGGACCCCGGGGCGACGTGAGCCGGCCGGGCGAGCCCGGCCGCGTGCTGCACGTCCTCACCGGGTGCACGGCGGTCGGCAAGACGGAATGGGCTCTACGCTGGGCCGAGGCCAACGGCGCGGAGATCATCTCGTGCGACTCGCTCCTGTTCTACCGCGGGATGGACATCGGGACGGCGAAGCCGTCGGCCGCCGAGCTCGCCCGGGTGCGCCACCACCTCGTCGACATCCGGGACGTCTCCGAGCCGATGAACGCGGCCCTCTATGCGCCGATGGCGCTCGCGGCGGCCGAGGACATCCGCTCGCGCGGCCGGGCGGTCCTCGTCGTCGGTGGCAGCGGGTTCTACCTCAGGTCGTTCTTCGCTCCAGTCGCCGACGAGGTCCACGTCCCGGGCGAGGTCCGCGAGCGCGTGGCGGCCCTGCTCGATACGGGAGGGGTTGCGGCGCTCGCCGCGGAACTCGGCCGCCTCAACCCGGCCGGCCTCGGGGGGATCGACCTCGCCAACCCCCGGCGCGTCGCCGGCGCCCTCGGGCGCTGCCTCGCCTCGGGGCGGACGCTCGCGGAGCTCTCTGCGGACTTCGCCCGCGCCCGCGCCCCTTTCGCGGGCTGGGACGTGAGGCTCGCCCGACTTGAGCGTCCGGGCCCCGAACTCGAGGCGCGCATCGCAGCCCGGGCCGACTCCATGGTCCGCGCCGGCCTCGTGGAAGAGGTGGGCCGGCTGCTGGGGGCCGGGCTCCTCCGCAACCCGAGCGCGGCCAGGGCGATAGGTTACCGGGAGACCGTCGAGGCCCTTGCGGGGCGGGCGCCCATGGGCGGCCTGTCGGCGACGATCACAAGTGACACGCGCGCTCTCGTGAAGAAGCAGCGCACATGGTTCCGCACCCAGCTGCCGCCGCACGCCGTCCATCAGGCCGGCCTAGGGGACCCGGCGCGCCTTTTCCTAGGGTGAGGCGGGCCGGCGCCTCTGGTAGACGTCCCTGTAGTAGACCAGCGTGTCGCCGACGAGGTCGACGACCCCGCTCTCGGGCGTTGTGATGCAGAGAAGCCCGTCGTGGCGGCCTATCCGGTAGGTGTCCCTCGAGTCGTTGATCGGGCCCTTTGCGCCGATCTCGTAGAAGCGCACGCCGCCGGAGGCGTCGACCTCGATGACACGGTCACCCGTCTTGGTGCCCGTCGCATAGATCCCGGCGAGCGTCGCCTCCTTGGCCTTCATCTCGTCGGCGTCGGTGAGGAGCTTCACCTCCACCTTCTTGTTCACGCTCTCGACGTAGAAGACCGAGTAGAGGATATAGCCGTTCAGGATGAGGCCAAGGGCCAGCATTGCGAATGCTATGCCGCGGTGGGGAGCCGTCGGGGGGGGCTGAGTTGCGTCCCCCGGGAACGGCGACACCGACTCGACGCGGTCCAGCCTAAGGATGATGCCGGCCGGCGTCATCTCGACCGCGGGCGCCGCGTGGTCGCGCACGTCGTAGACCTGGAGCCGGCCGCGGCTCGTGCGGATGATCAGCTTCGCGCCCCGGCCGGCCGCGAGGATGTGAGGGTCCTGCTCCTCGTTGTCGGCGGGGTCGATCTCGACGAAGCCGTCCAGGAGCGCCGTGAGCTCCTCCGCGCTCAGCTCGCCCCGGTCCATGTCCTCGCCGCCCGCCCGCGTCCTGCGCGCGTCGGGGCCGAGATGGGATGTGGTTACGCGGTACATCTAGTGCTCCAACACGAAGACGGGGTAGTTGCGATAGCCGAGAAAAAAATTTCCCGTGGCCAGGTTGCTGTCGTCAAGCTTCGCGTCGATGTCGGAAAGCTGGATGACGTCCGACGAGACCGGGTTGTTCGCCGTCGACGATATGATGATCACGGCGGCGTAGCGGTTTCCCTGCTGGGGGCTCTGCGTGGCGAACTGGTAGTTGCCCCCTATCGGCGTCGTGCGCGACCAGTTCGTCGAGCTCAGGTAGCCGTCCATGCCGGCGGGGAAGACGCCGGGCGCCCCGCCTCCGGGCGGCCAGTCGCCGTGCTCCTGGGCGTATGCCTGGAACGCGCCCGCGTAGACGCGCAGGTCGTTCATCACGGCGCTCGAGCGCGCGTTGATGGCGTTCTTCTTGAGCGCGGGCACCGCGGCCGCCGCCAGGATCCCAATTATCAGCACAACGACCGACAACTCGACCAGGCTGAAGCCGGCCTCGCGGCCAGATCCCCTATTCGGGAAGGTTGATTCTGTAGAGCTGAAGCGAACTGCCCTCGTAGAAGCGCAGGTTAGCGACCGCCACGAGCAGATTGACCTTCGCCTGCAACTCGCTGACGCGGGCGGTTTCAAGAGTATTCTGAGCTTGTAGCACCAGGTAGCTTGTTGCAAGACCGGCGTCGAATTGGGCCTTGGTCAGCTCGTAGGCCTTCTCGGCGAACTTCGTGTTCTCCGACGACGCGCGGACGCTCTCGATGCTCGCCTCCACGCCGCGGACGGCGGAGCGCACGGCGACCACAAGCCCCTGGTCGGTCTGCTCGTACGTTGCCTCCTGGCTGCGCACCTGCGACTCGGTTTGGTGGTACAGGGCCCTGTTGGCGTGCATGCCCCAGGGGATGATGAGCGTGAGCCCGCCGGTCCAGTTGTAGCCGCCCCATGCGCCCGTTACAGACTGGCCGGCCGTCGCCGCGTAGGAGTTGTAGCCGAGGCCGCCGTTGACGTTGAGCGTCGGCAGCGTGTTGCGCTTGGCCCTCAGGGCGTCGAGCTTGAACTGCTCGATTGTCGCCTGGGCGGCGGCCAGGTTGGGCCCGTCGTCCCGGGCGAGCTTGTAGGAGCGGTCGAAGGAGACCTCGGGCTCGCCGACGGCCGGGAAGTCGATCTCGCCCACGCTCGTGCTGAACCTGCGGTCCCCGAGCAGCTGCAGGAGGCTGTCCTCGCCGTTCTGCACGAACTGCTTGTCGAGGATCAGCTGGTTCTGCGCGGAGGCGACCCCCGCCCGTGCGTTCATGACGTCGAGGTCCGTGAGGGTCCCCGTCTGGCGCTTGAGCGTGTTCTCGTCCAAGAGCTGCTGGGCCTGCTTGAGCTCCTCCTCCTGCACCTTGTACTGCTCGCGCTGGTAGAGCAGGTTGTAGTAGGTGGTCTCGACGTTCAGGATCATCGTGAGGACGGCGCTCTTGAAGTTCAGGTTGGAGATCCTGACGCCGAGCCTGGCCCTCTCGATTTCCGCCCGGTTGTAGTCCATGCCGGCTCCCTGGAGGAGCGGCTGCGTGACGGTGATCGAGGCCGTGCTCGCGAACGAGGGATTGGGCGGCGCGTAGGCGGGGTTGTAGTCGGACCGGACAAGGCTGTAGCCCGCCTGGAGCGTCGCCCCGGTCACCAGGGTGTCGTTGACCGAGAACGCGGCGGTCTCGAGGTTGGAGTAGGGGGCGATCCCGTATTCGATCAGCTCGTCAGACGCCTCCTGCGTGACAGCCTTGTTCGCGTTGAAAGTGAGCGTCGGCTCGAAGGCGGCCTTCTGGATCTCGACCGAGTCGACGGCCTCGAAGACCTGGAACTGCTGGATGCGGACCGTGAAGTTGCGCCCGAGCGCGAGGCCGACGCAGTTCTGGAGCGTCACGGCTCCAGACAGGTCGATGGGCTCCGAGGCCTCGCCGAATGCCGGGGGGCGTCCGCGGCGCGCGCGGAAAGGGCCGTGAGGAGGCAGAGCAGGGCGATGCCTGAGCGGACGGTGTGTCTGGGCATTGGATTAGGGGGCAAGGCGGCTATGGATGATTGAACACCGCTATGTGGGCCAAAGTTACTCTTTTTCTACCTGCGGCGCGGCAAACCGCTGGGACGGTCGAAACCAGCGGTTGAGCGGCGGGCCCCGTAAGGGGCCTACTTCGCGACCGGGTCGGTCCTCTTAAGCTCGGTGTCCACGAACTCGCGTGTCACCGAGGTCTCGGCCGCTGTGGCGAAACCCGCCGCGATCTGGGCCCTCACCTGGGCGTAGCGGGGATTCGACTCGTCGGCCGCCGGCAGCTTCTTGTCGGCGGCGTAGACCAGGACGCCCTTGTCGGCGGTGGCCTCCATGTCCGACACGGAGCCCTTGCTGAGGCCGTCCAGGGCCTGGAACACGGCCGGGTCCACGTCCTTGGGCTGCTCCCGGAGCGTGAACGGGGGGTATGCCTTCACCTGGACCTTGACGTCGCCGGCGGCGTCAAGGGCCGCGCGATCGAACGGCTCGCCGGACTTGAGCCGGCGCTCGACCCCGGCCTTGAGCGTCCTGCCAAACTCGGCGAAGCGGATCCGCCTCTGGTTGTCCGCCGCGTCCGCCCGGACCTTGTCCCGGACCTCGGCCAGGGCGGGCTCGCGGGAGGGGAGCGACTCCCTGAATATCAGAACGACGGCGCCCGAGGGGCTCGGCAGCCCCTCCGAGTAGAACTTGTCGGCGCTGAGCCCGAAGGCAGCCTCGGCTATGTCCTTCGAGGCGCCGAGCTCGGCGGGGCCCGCCTCCCTCGTGAAGGGGGCCAGGCTCTGCGCCTTCAGCCCGCGGGAGGCGAGGAACGAGTCGAGGGAGTCGCGCGTCACCTTCCTGTCGTAGAGGGCGAAGGCGAGGTCGGAAGCCGCCTTGACGGCGCTGCGCTGCTCCATCTCGGCGACCAGCGCCATGCGGACCTGGGGCTGGACCGCGGCGTAGTCCGCCGCCGGGTCGGGCTTGGCGGCCGGGGCCTTCGCGGCGGCGGCGGGCTTGGGGAACTTCCCCGGGTTCTCGTCGTAGTACTCGCGCACCTCGGCGTCCGTGGGCGAGGCGCCCGCCGCGAAGGCCGCCGCGGGGAACTCGATGGCGTCGACTCCGACGCGCGGGGGAAGGGTATAGCGGAAAGAATTGTCAGAGAAATACTTGGCAATCTCGGCGTCCGTCATAGTGAGCCCTGGCGCGAACGTCGCGTAGTCGGCGGTCGCGGTCGACACGGTCCAGGTGGTGTCGCCCTTGTTCATTATCTCATTCACGTCGGCGGGCGTAGCGAAGCCCGGGCCCGCAATCAGGTGGCCGACCTTGTTGATGCGGGCGTCGTCCGAGATCACGCGGGCGATGTCGGACTCCGTGAGCCCCGAGCCCGACTTGAGCGAGCTCCGGAACGCGTCGTAGCGGTTGACGTCAAACTGGCCGTCCGGCCCCAGGAAAATGCGCAGGCGCTTGATGAACTCCGTCGTCTCGGCCGCCGTCGGCGGCGGCAGGCGCAGCTGTTCCGCAAGGTGCAGCGTGGCGACCCTCTGGTACATGTAGTACTGGATCTGCTCCGCGCTGACGTCCGCCGTCCCGTACTGGAGCTCGGCGCTGATGCGGGCGTCCTCCAGCATGACACGCCTCTGCTCCTCGGAGAGCAGGTTGTGGCCGAAGAAGTCCCTCGTGGCCGCGGTGTGTTCGGCGCGCCCTATCCCCGGGGTCGACCCGATGGTGAAGATGAAGGGGATCACCATGCCTATCAGCAGGACCGCGAAGATGAGGCGAAAGTGGTGCTGGAAGGTGCGCTGGATCCAGGAAATCATTTGGGTAAAAGGGACCGAAGGCTAGGGCGCCCCGGTGGGCTGGCAACGCTTTATTTGCCGGCGCCCTCGAGCGCGAGAAGCTCGTCCACCGACTTGCTGAAGAACCCCTCCCCGCCGACGCGCGCGACGGCGGCCTCGAACTCGCCGACAAGGGGGTCGTCCATGCCGAGCGGGCCCGCGGCCGCTGACGCGCCGAGGTTCTCGGCGGCCAACTTGAACGCGAAGAGCGTGATCCGGTTCAGGGGGCGCGTGGGCTGGTAGTGGACGTCGGTCGACTTCGAGCCCTGCGGCGGCGGCACGGCCATCACGAAGCCCGCGGCAATGATCCTGTTCAGGCACTCGTTCATGACCTGGGTGGGGAGCCGCACGGCGGCCGCGAGCTCCGAGGCGGAAATCGGGGGCAGGGCCGCGTGGAACCTGCGGCAGATCGCCATGAGGACGCCGAGCGAGAGGCGCTCGCGGTCGGCGGAGCTCAGGCCGCCCCAGGCGAGCCGGCTGTTGCGGACGTGGACGTTCTGGACGGCGTAGCTGATCTGCCCCCCGATCAGGATGAAGATCCAGAAGATCCACAGGCCGAACATCAGGACCGGAATGATCCCGAGGGAGCCGAACAGGCTGCGCGTGAGGAGCACGCGCTCAAGGTAGAGGAACTGCAGGAAATTGTTGGCCGTCAGGAGGACGGCGACCGCGAGGGCGCCCGAGAGCGCCGCCGTCCACCGCACCTTGGTGTTGGGGATCGCCCGGTAGAACACCGCTAGCACGCCGACGAGGACCACGAACGAGAAGGACGGCAGCGACCACCGCAGGAGCCGGAAGATCTCCGAGCCGAAGGGGAGCTTCCCCACGAAGACGTTCACGAAGGCCCCGGCGCCGAGGAGCGCGGCGGCCGCGAAGAAGACGACCCCGCCCAGCGTCAGCACGGTCCAGTAGAAGGCGACCCGCATGACGAGCGTGCGCCCGCGCCTCACGCCCCAGATCTCGTTGAACGCGTCCTCGATCGACTTGAAGAGGAAGAGGACGATCACGACGAGGAGGACCGCGCCGACGAAGCCGGCGGTCCCCGAGCGGGCGCCCTTGATGAACCCGTTGATCATCTCGACCAGCTCCGGGTTGACGGGGACCTTGCCCGCGTTGTCCAGGCTCTCGTACTCGCCGAGCTGTGGCGCGACGAACGTGATCAGGCGGTTGAGCGCGTCGACGGCCAGGTTTGGGTCCCTCTGCCCGAACAGCGTCGAGGCGACCAGCATGCCGATGGCGATGAGGGGCCCGAGGCCGAGCAGCGAGCTGAAGCTCAGGTCCGCGGCCCGGCTTGCCGTCTTCGTCTCGGTGAAGGTCGTGGCCATGGTCGAGACGACCCTGAGCGCCGCGTAAAGCCAGCCCCTCGGCGAGCGCTCGTTGAGGATCGAGGCCTGCCAGATGTCCTGATTCCAAAGGCGCCAGAGCCTGCTTCCGGAGCCCGTGAGCGGCATTTCTTTGTCAGACGGAAAGCAGGAAGTACGCGGTCGCCGCCGATCCGAGGATGCCGGCAATGGAGGCGGCGAGCACCGGCACCATGTCCACCCATATCGTGGCCAGGTACAGGCCCACGGCCCCGGCGGCCTCGGCGAGCATGGGAACGGACGAGCCCTGGACGAAGAAGATGAAGCCGAAGAGCCCCAGGCCCAGCGCGGCGCGGAACCGCACGAGCGGGTAGAACTGCACGACGCCGAGCCCCAGCATCACGGCGACGAAGAGGTCGGCCCCCCCGAGGAGCACGAGCGGCTGGGCGAGGATCTTGTTGAGGTCCATCGCGGCTATCGCGTCGGCCACGGGCAGGACCTCTCCCGCCGCCGCAAGGACGAGGCACAGGACGGCCGACCACATGCCGATCCGGGCGGCGTGGGCCTGCATGATCTTCGGGTCGACCTTGTCCTTCGTCTCGGCGGTCCTTCCCTCGGCTCCGGCGAGCATGTCCGCGACCGTGATGGGGGCCATCGAGTCCGCCTGCCTCGGCTGGGACACGGCCTCCTTCACCTTCATGCGCAGCTTCCTCTTCTCAGGGAAAATCGCGCCCTTCAGGGCGTCGTTCGTCCCGATCTGGGCCCAGTCCTCGACAGCGGGGTCGTACCAGAGCGTCTCGGCGGTCACCTGGCCGGTCTCGGCGAGCGAGACAAGCTGCTCGAGGTTGAACGGCCCGCGGGCCTCGTTTTCGGACGCCTCGCGTATGTAGTACTCCTGCGTGGCCATGTGCGGGGCAGGGTGGTTGCCGTGGGCCGGATCGGCAAGCGCGTTTTGAACTACATGCGCTCGAGCGTGCGCAGCCCGAGGAGCCCGAGGCCGGTCTCCAGGATGAGGAGGGTCCGGGCGCAGAGGAGGAGCCGGCGGGCGCGCACCGGCGGGTCCTCGACGATCACCTTGTCGGCGTTGTAGAACGTGCTGAACTCCCCGGCGAGCTCGTAGAGGTAGAGGCAGAGGAAGTGCGGGCAGAGCGTCTCGGCCGCGAGCCTGAGCGCGTCCGCGAACTTGACGAGCCGCCTGGCGAGCGCGGCCTCGCCCGGGGTCTGGAACGCGTCGGCGCCCGACTCGGCGGCGGGGTCGCCGCACTCGAGCCCGTGGCGCCGGAAGATGGAGCGGATCCGCGCGACCGCGTAGAGGAGGTAGGCGGCGGTGTTGCCCTCGAGCGAGATCATCTTGTCCCATGAGAAGAGGTAGTCGCTCGCCCGGTTCTGGGAGAGGTCCGCGTACTGGACGGAGCCGGTGCCGACCACCTCGGCGATTTGCCGGCGCTCGCCTTCCGGGAAATCCGGGCTCTTGGACGTCACGAGGGCGAAGGCGCGCTCCGTGGCCTCGTCCAGGAGGTCCCTGAGCTTGATGTTGTCCCCCGTGCGCGTCTTCAGTGGCTTGCCGTCCTCCCCGAGCACCGTGCCGAAGTCGACGTGCTCGAGCCTAGGCACGCGGCGCCCGCGCCTTGCGAACCACTTGCGGGCCGTGAGGAAGAGCTGCTCGAAGTGGTCCCCCTGCCTCTTGTCGACGACGTAGAGGATGCTGTCGGCACCGAAGTGCTCGGCGCGGTACAGGATCGTCGCCAGGTCGGTCGTGGCGTAGTTGGCCGCGCCGTCCGACTTGCGCACGATCAGCGGCTGGGACTTGAACCTGGGGTGCTCCGGGTGGAAAACCACCTGGGCCCCCTCGCTCATCTCCGAGATGCCGTCGGCGGCGAGCTCGGCGTAGACCCTCCCGACCTTGTCGTTGTAGAAGCTCTCCCCGAGCGTCTCGTCGAAGCGGATCCCGAGCCTGTCGTAGATCTGCTGGAACGCGGACAGGCTCGCCTCGTTGATCCTCCGCCAGAGGGCGAGGCTCCCCGGCTCGCCGGCCTGGAGCCTCACGAGCTCCGCGCGGGCCTCCTCCATGACCGCGGGGTCGGCATCGGCGGCGGCGCTTCCAAGCTTGTAGAGGCGCTCGAACTCCTCGATCGGGTCGCGCAGGAGCGCGGCCTCGTCCAGGTGGCGCCTGCAGGCCCAGATGAGCTTCCCGTACTGGGTGCCCCAGTCGCCGATGTGGTTGTCGCGCACGACCCGGGCCCCCGTGAAGGCCATGATGCGGCAGATCGCCTCGCCGATGACCGCGGAGCGCAGGTGGCCGACGTGCATCTGCTTCGCCGCGTTGGGGGAGCTGTAGTCGACGACCCAGGTCTCGCCGCTGTGCGCCGCCGAGGCCCCGGCGGCGAGGCCCTCCCTGGAGTCGTGGGCCCTGAGCCAGGCGAGCAGCATGGCCGGCCTGGCGGTGAAGTTGATGAAGCCGGGGCCCGCGATCGACACCTCGAAGTTGGCCCGGATGTCGTCCGGCAGGGCCCTGGCGATCGCCTCGGCGATCGGGCGGGGGGGCTTGCCCGCCCTTTTCGCCGTCCCCAGGACGCCGTTGGCCTGGAAATCGCCGTGCCGAGGGTCGGATGTCCGCACCCCCGGCTCAAAGGTCCCCGGCTCGATGCCCGCGGCCGCGGCCGCGGCCGCCAGGGCCCGCTCCAGCTCGCCGATCAGGTCGAACGCAAGGTGCATCGGGTCACTTCACCACCCAGCCGCCAGCAGGCGCAAGCGCGGACTCCTATGGGCCGTTTTGGCTCGACATTTTAACAGAAGCATATTGGCTCGTACGCTTTCCCCGATCCGGGGCACCCCTCTCCCGCCCATCAACTCCATGACGAGCAAACGCACCATACCGGCCAGACGCTTCATAAAGCCCACGTTTAACTTCTTGATCGAGAAGAAGAGGGACGGGGGGGAGTTCACCCAGGAGGAGATCCGCTACATCATCGACAGCACGCTCGACGGCGAGATGCCGCTCCACCAGCTGGCGGCCCTCGCCATGGCGATCTACTTCTCGGGGATGTCGGCCCAGGAGACGGCGGACCTGACGGAGGAAATGATGCTATCTGGCGAAGTGATAGACCTTTCCCACATCGCCAAGCCCAAGATCGACAAGTATTCCACGGGCGGGGTGGGAGACAAGACCTCGCTCGTCCTCGTGCCCCTCGCCATGGCCTCGGGCGTCGTTGTCCCGATGATGTGCGGGGTCGAGCACGACTATGTGATCAACACCCTTGAGAAGCTCGCGGCCATACCGGGCTTCAAGGGGCACCAGTCGAACGAGCAGTTCGCGCAGCAGCTTGCGAAGATCGGCGGCGCCATCATTGCCCAGAACGAGGACCTGGCGCCGGCGGACGCGAAGCTCTACGAGCTGCGCAAGGACACGGGCACGATCCCGAGCCTCCCCCTCATCACCGGCAGCGTTCTCTCCAAGAAGCTCGCCGAGGGCGCCGAGGGCCTCGTGATCGACGTGAAATGGGGCAACGGCTCGTTCATCAAGGACTTGGAGCAGGCAAAGCAGCTGGCCAGGTCCATGACCCGTGTCGGCCGCTCCATGAAGCGCCGCTGCGTCGCCCTGGTCACGGACATGAACCAGCCGCTGGGGGACTCCGTGGGCACCGCGCTTGAGGTCAAGGAGGCGATCCAGCTCCTGCGGGGCGAGGGCCCCGAGGACGTGAAGGAGCTCGTCCTCAAGCTCGGCATGGAGATCGTGCGCTTGGCGGGTGTCGCCGGCTCGACGCTTTCCGCGAAGCAGACGGTCCAGCGCCACCTGACCGACGGCTCGGCCCTCGAGAAGTTCAAGGAGCTCGTGAGGGCCCAGGGCGGAGACACCTCGTACATCGACCATCCCGAGAAGTTCCCGCAGGCGAGGCACATCAGGAAGCTGCCCGCCCCCAAGCGCGGCTATGTCCACACCATCAACGCGGCCATGATCGCGCGCGGCGTGCACCTGCTGGGCGCCGGCAAGGAGAACCCGCACGACAAGATCGACCACTCCGTTGGCGTCTCCGAGATCAAGAAGGTCGGCACCCAGGTGAAGCAGGGCGAGCCGCTCATGATGATCCACTACAACGACGAGGCGAAGCTCGAGCAGGCGCTGGAATTCTTCAAGAACGCCTACCGGCTCGCCCCGAAGCGGCCGACTCCGCCCCCGGCCATCGTCGAGCGGGTGGCCTGAGGCGCCCAGGCGCGCGTCCCCGTGGTAGACCGTTCGTCCTGGCCTAGGCCCTGGGCGCAGCTCAAGTACGTCACGTTCCAGCCGGCGATCTTCCCGCGGCTCCTCGGCGAGGTCTCGCCGGGCGCGAGGCCGGGCGACTGGGTGTCGGTGTTCGACAAGAACGGCGAGCCCGTGGGCGCCGGCCTCTTCAACCCGAGGGCCAAGATACCCCTTCGCGTGGTGGCCCACGGGGCGGGGCTCATCGGCGAGGACTACCTCGAGGGGGCGATCCGCCGCGCCGTCGCGCTGCGGCGCGAGCTCCTCGGGCTCGACCTTGAGACGGACGCCTACCGCCTCGTCAATTCCGACGGCGACGGCCTGAGCGGGCTCACGATAGACCGCTACGGCGAGGTGCTTCTCTGCGAGGTGTTCAGCCTGGGCATGGCGCAGCGCCTGCCCAAGTGGCTGCCCCTCCTGCACGAGCTGGCAGGGACGAAGTACGCCCGGGTCCAGGTGGACCACGACCTCGGCAGCCTCGAGGGCATCAAGCCCTCCACGTTCAACGAGACGAACGCGGCGGCCCCGCGCTCGGTCAAGATCCGCGAGAACGGCGTGCGCTACGAGGTCGACTTCGAGGAGGGCCACAAGACGGGCTTCTTCTGCGACCAGCGCGAGAACCGGAAGAGGGTCGCCCAGTTCGCCAAGGGCGCGCGCGTGCTCGACCTCTGCTGCTACACGGGGGGGTTCTCGCTGTGCGCCAAGGTCCTCGGCGGGGCGGGGGAGGTCACGAGCGTCGACCTGGACGAGGTTTCGATAGCCCAGGCCAGGCGCAACGCGAACCTGAACCAGGTGCGCCTCGGCTTCGTCCACGCGGACGCCTTCGCCTACGCGAGGCAGATGTTCCAGAACAAGGAGTCGTGGGACCTGGTCGTCCTTGACCCGCCGAAGTTCATCTTCACCCGGGACGCGCACGGCAACTGGGAGGGGCGCCAGAAGTACGAGGACCTCAACCAGCTCTCGATCGGGCTCGTGAGGCCGGGCGGGATCTTCGTCACCTGCTCCTGCTCGGGCCTCCTGAGCCTCGAGGACTTCGAGGGACACGTGATCAAGGCCGCCCACCGCCTGGGACGCAGGCTCCAGTTCCTGGACCGCACGGGCGCGGGGCCGGACCACCCGGTGTTCTCAAACTGCCTGGAGAGCCGGTACCTGAAGGTGCTCTGGGCGAGGCTGGCCTAGCCTCAAGCGCGGCCCAGGTAGCTGCCGTCGGCCGTGCCGACCCGCACCATCTCGCCTTCCTTGACGAAGAGGGGCACCTGGATAACGAGGCCCGTCTCGAGCTTCGCGGGCTTCTGCACGTTGCTGGTCGTGTCGCCGCGGATGCCGTCGGCGGACTCGACCACCTTCAGCGTGACCGCCGAGGGGAGCTCCACCGTGAGGGGCTTGTCGTTGACGAAGAGGACGTCCACCTTGCCGCCGGCGGTCAGGTAGTTCTTCACGTCGCCCAGGGTCTCGGCGGTCAGCTCGATCTGGTCGAAGGTCGTCGGGTCGATGAAGGCGAAGGCGTCGCGGTCCGCGTAGCTGAACTCCAGCGTCCGGCGGTCGGTGGGGAGCACCTCGATCGTGTCGGTCGACGCGAAGCGCTGGTCGAGCGCCTTGCCGTAGCGCAGGTTGCGCATCTTCACCTGCACGAATGCGCGCAGGTTGCCCGGCGTGCGGTGCTGGGTCTCCATGACGAGGTGCGGCTCGCCGTTATGCTTGATCACCTGACCTTTGCGAATGTCGTTGGCTGCGGGCATGGCTGCGTGTCGGATCGGGATGGGCGTTTCGAATGCGGGAAGGTTCAGTCCTATGGACGCGGCTCCGGCTGTCAAGCCGACCGCGCCGACGCTCCGCGCTTGCGCTGGCGCGCCAGCACCGGCGACACTGGCTCGGATGCCCATGAAGCAACGCACCCTGACGCGGGCCGTGACGATAAAGGGCAACGCCCTGCACACCGGGGAGGCCGTGACGCTCACGCTGAAGCCGGCCGGCGTGGACCACGGGATCATCTTCAAGCGCATCGACCTCAGCGGCTCGCCTGAGATCCAGCCGAGGGTGGACCACGTGACCGACCTCGTCCGCGCGACGACGATCCAGTCGGGCCACGTGAAGATCCACACGGTTGAGCACGTCCTGTCCGCGCTCTCCGGCTGCGGCATCGACAACGCCGTGGTCGAGATGAACGCCTCGGAGCCGCCGATCATGGACGGCTCGGCCCGGCCCTACGCGGACCTCATCGTGGAGGGCGGGCCCGTCGAGCAGGACGCGGAGCGGGAGTACTTCGCGCTCGACGCTCCGGTCTCGGTGACCAAGGGCAACTCGTCCATCATCGCCATCCCGCACGACGGGCTGAAGATTTCCTGCACGTCCGCGGACGACCGCGGGATACACACCCAGCACCTGTCGCTCTCGATCGACCCGGAGTCCTATTTCGCGCAGATCGCGCCGGCGCGCACGTTCACGATCTACGAGGACATCGAGGAGCTCCTGAAGCTCGGCAAGATCAAGGGGGGCTCGCTCGACTCGGCCATCGTCATCAAGGGGGACAAGATCCTTTCGAAGGAGCCCCTTCGGTTCAAGGACGAGTTCGTCCGGCACAAGATACTGGACATCATCGGCGACGTCTCGCTCCTCGGCATGGCGCTCAAGGCGCACATCGTGGCCACGCGGCCGGGGCACGCCCTGAACGCCGAGCTCACCAAGGTGCTGTTCGAGCGGCTCCAGGAGCGCGGGAAGGGCGGCAGGAGGAAGGGCGCGCAGCGGCCGCCGCCCGCGATCGACGTCCAGACGCTGGATATACGGGGCATCCTCGACATCCTGCCGCACCGCTACCCGTTCGTCATGATCGACCGCATTGTGGAGATCGTCGGGGCGGAGGAGCTCGTCGCCATAAAGAACGTCACCTTCAACGAGCCCTACTTCAACGGGCATTTTCCCGGCAACCCCGTGATGCCCGGGGTCCTGCAGCTCGAAGCGATGGCGCAGGCCGTCGGCGTCCTGACGGTGCGCTGGAACAACTGGGTGCCCAAGCCCGCGTTCTTCATGAGCGCGGACAAGGTCAAGTTCCGCAAGCCGGTGCGCCCCGGCGACCAGCTTCGGATCCACGCCAAGCTCTCGAAGGTCAGGAGCGGGAAGATCGCCGTCGCGCAGGTGACCTGCTCGGTGGACGGCCAGGTGGTCTCGAGCGCCGAGCTCATGATCACGATGCTCGAGGACGCCGAGTTCGAGTGAGGGGCTATTTCCTCTTGTAGAGCTTCTCGGGGTCGAAGGCGCGCTCGGCAGTGAACTCCAGCGTGGGAGAAAGTGCACCGTCCGGGTCGGCCCCGGGGACGAGCCTCCTGTAGAAGCAGGAGCGGTAGCCGTTGTGGCAGGCGCCCGGGCCCGCGTTCTCGACCTTGAGCAGCAGCACGTCCTGGTCGCAGTCGACATACAGGTCGACGACCCTGAGGACGTTCCCGGACTCCTCGCCCTTGACCCAGAGCCTGCCGCGCGAGCGGCTCCAGTAGGTCGCCTTCCGGGTCTCGATCGTGCGGGCCAGCGACTCCGCGTTCATGTGGGCGAACATGAGCACCTCGTTCGTGGCGCTGTCCACGGTGATGCAGGGGATCGTCCCGTCCGGGCCGAACTTGGGCTGCAGGAGCGTCCCGAGCTCGACCTCGGACTTCGTCGTCTGCGCTGGAAATGGGTCTGGTGTGGCCATGGGTGTCAGGTTTGTGGCGGCGGAACCTCGCCCAGTTTCCGCAGGTAGTCGAATGTGTAAAGCCCGGTCCTGTGGCCGTCGCTGAAGTCGAACCGGAGCGCGTAGTTGCCGACCCGCTCCCAGCCGACGACCCGTACGCCCGGGAAGTCGGCCCCCGGCGCCCCGCCGTGCCGGTTGCCGAAGACGTCGTGCTCCCCCTGGTTCTCCGCGCTCGGCGAGGCCCGCCGCAGCAGGTCGTGGCGCAGGTAGGACTCGGCGCCGTCGCTCCACGCAATGGCGATCTCGTCGCCTATGGCCTGGATGTTGGTGGGCGTCTGCATGGGCGGCCGGCTAGCGCGGGAAGCCCCCCAGCCTCGCCCGTCCGGGGCGCGTTCGCAAACCGGATTTGACGCCCGCGGGCCTTGGGGCATCCTTGGGGCCGAGGCCCGAATGGAAAAAGCCCCAAACCCCGTAGAGGCGACGCCGGGAGCCTCGGGCGCGCAGCCGCCCGTCGAGACCGAGGGCCTGCGCCTCGGGGGCGCGAGCAAGGCGGCGGCGGGGCTCAAGGCCGTCGAGAAGTCGATGGAATTCACCATCGGCGAGATGGGGCTAGTGCGCGGGGTGGGGGCGCTCCTGAGGCTCAACCAGAAGGACGGCTTCGACTGCCAGAGCTGCGCGTGGCCCAATCCCGACGGCGACCGCAGCTTCGCCGAGTTCTGCGAGAACGGCGCGAAGGCCGTCGCCGACGAGGGCATGAGCCGGAGGATCGGCCCGCAGTTCTTCAGGGAGCACTCCGTCACCGACCTGGCGGGAAGGTCCGACCACTGGCTTGGGCAGCAGGGGAGGCTGACGGAGCCGATGGTGCTTCGCCCCGGGGCCGGCCACTACGAGCCAATCTCCTGGGAGGGTGCGTTCGCGCTCGTCGCCCGCGAGCTCAGGGGCCTGGACTCGCCGGACGCGGCCACGTTCTACACGTCCGGCCGGACCAGCAACGAGGCGGCGTTCCTCTACCAGCTCTTCGCCCGGGCCTTCGGCACGAACAACCTGCCCGACTGCTCGAACATGTGCCACGAGTCGAGCGGCTCGGCCCTCGGGCCCACGATAGGGATCGGCAAGGGCTGCGTGAAGCTCGGGGACTTCGACCACGCGGACGCGGTCTTCATCATCGGGCAGAACCCCGGCACGAACCACCCGCGGATGCTGACGGCGCTCGAGAGGGCGAAGAGGCGCGGCTGCCGCATCGTGAGCATCAACCCCATGGCCGAGGTCGGGCTCGTGCGCTTCAAGCAGCCGCAGGACCTCATGAACCCGCTGAAGGCGCTCGGAGTCATCTTCGGGAAGGGCACGGCGATGTGCGACCTGTGGCTGCCGGTGCGCATCAACGGCGACATGGCCGCCCTGCAGGGGATCATGAAGGAGATGATCGCGCAGGAGGACCTCGCGCCGGGCAGCGTGCTTGACCTGGAGTTCATCCGGGCGAGCACGAGCGGGGCGCAGGCTCTCGTCGCGCACCTGCGGTCGGTCGGATGGGAGCAGATCACCGCGGCGAGCGGGCTCACCCGCGGCCAGATCCGCGCGGCCGCGGGCATCGCGATGGGCGCGAAGGCGATCATCGCCTGCTGGGCCATGGGCCTCACCCAGCACAGGAACGCCGTCGGCACGATCCAGGAGGTCATGAATTTCCTGCTGCTGCGGGGCAACATAGGCCGTCCCGGGGCGGGGCCCTGCCCCGTGCGGGGACACAGCAACGTCCAGGGCGACCGGACGATGGGGATTTACGAGAAGCCCTCGAAGGACTTCCTGGACAGGCTCGGGGCCGAGTTCCGCTTCGAGCCGCCGCGCGCCGCGGGCTCCGACGTCGTCGAGTCGATCAAGGGGATGCACGAGGGCAGGATCCGCGTCTTCTTCGCGATGGGGGGCAACTTCCTCTCGGCGACCCCGGACACCGAGTTCACCGCGGCGGCGCTGCGCAGGTGCAGCCTGACGGCGCAGGTCTCGACCAAGCTCAACCGGTCCCACCTCGTGACGGGGCAGACCGCCCTCATCCTGCCGTGCCTCGGGCGCTCCGAGGTCGACCGCCAGCGCGCCGGCGAGCAGTTCGTAACGGTCGAGGACAGCATGGGAGTCATCAGCTCGTCGCGGGGCCGCCTTGAGCCGGCCTCCCCGGCACTCAGGAGCGAGCCCGCGATCGTCGCCGGCCTGGCGGCCGCGGTCCTCGGCCCCGGGTCGCCCGCCGACTGGGAAGCGCTCGCCGGGGACTACGACCTCATACGCGACAGGATCGAGCGCGTCGTGCCCGGGTTCGACTCCTACAACTCCAGGGTCAGGGAGGCGCCGTTCTACCTTCCTAACCCCGCGCGTGATTCGAGGACCTTCGGGACTCCCTCGGGCCGGGCCGAGTTCACGCTCCACGACATCCCGCCCGAGGCCCTCCGGCCCGGCGAGTACATGATGATGACGATCCGCACGCACGACCAGTTCAACACGACCGTCTACGGCCTGGACGACCGGTACCGCGGGATCTACAACGGCCGCCGGGTCATCTTCATGAATCCCGTCGACATGAGGGAGGCCGGCCTCGTCCAGGGGCAGCTGGTCGACCTGACGAGCCACTTCAGGGGCGAGAGACGCCACGCCCCGATGTTCATGGTCGCCCCCCACGAGATCCCCCGCCGGTGCACGGCGACCTACTTCCCCGAGGCCAACGTGCTGGTCCCGGTCGGCAGCGTCGCCGAGGTCAGCAACACGCCGACCTCGAAGTCGGTCGTGATCACGGTCGCGCCGAGCGCTCCCGTGGCGGCCTGAGGGCGGCTTTTTCGGGATCGTTTGCAATTGCCCGGGGGCCACCGGGATGCTAGGGATTGCCGTCTCATGGGACGTCAATGGCTCCACGCGAAGCGCGCTATCGTCAACCTGAAGAAGGGCCAGGTCGTCGGCAAGATGGTGAAGGAGATCACCGTCGCCGCGAAGCTCGGCGGCGGGGATCCCGCGGCCAACGCACGCCTGTTCGCCGTCCTTGAGAAGGCCCGCAAGGCCGGCGTCACACGCGACGTGATCGAGCGGGCGATAAAGAAGGGGGTGGGGGGAGGCCACGACGGCATCTCCCTGGAGCACGTCGTCTTCGAGGGCTACGCCCCGCACAAGGTCCCCCTCATCGTCGAGGTCTACACCGACAACCACCAGCGGACGGCTGCGGAGATGCGGTTCCTCTTCAAGGGTGGCGTGCTCGGCCACGCGGGGAGCAACAAGTTCCTGTTCGACCACGTGGGGATCGTCGAGTCCCACCACGCCGACGCCGCGACGGACCTTGAGGCCGCGGCGATCGAGGCGGGCGCCAACGACGTGGAGGCGATCTCACACGTCCAGAACGACGAGATCCCCGAGGGCCACGCGGGCGCGCGCTTCACGACCGACCGCACCGCCGTTCATGCCGTCACGACCTGGCTCGCGCAGCACGGCTGGACGGTCGTCACCGGCGAGATCGGATACCTCGCGAAGGTCTTCCCGCCGCTGGACGACGGCGTCCGGGCCGAGGTCGGGGAGTTCCTCCAGGCCCTCGAGGATCACGACGACGTCCAACGCGTCTGGGCCGCCGTAAAATGATAATCGGGCGGGCAATAAGCGCCAACGGTTGACACCGGGGTCCGTTTTTCCGAAATGAGAGCCTTACCCTCCCTGCTGTGAACATCCTTATCGTCGAGGACGAAGCCACTTCGCGCGAATTGCTGCTGAACATCCTCAAGTCAGAGGGGGACCACCGCATTCTGACCGCCGTGGACGGCGAAGAGGCGCTGAAGCTCATGGAGGATCCCCGCCATCCGTTCGACGTGGTGTTCCTGGACCTCATACTCCCGTCGATCTCGGGCCTCGACCTGCTCGAGCGGGTCAGGGCGACCCCTGCATGCCGGTACGTGAGGGTCATCATCTGCACGACCTCGACCGACAGCGCGACGGTGGTGCGGGCGGCGCGCCTCGGCGTGCGCCACTACATGGTGAAGCCCGCCGACAAGATCCGCGTGTTCGAGCAGATCAACATCATCAAGGCGGAGATCGCTGGCCTCCAGAAGATCGAGAAGCCCGAGGACGCCGCGGACCGCCTGGGGATCGACCTGCCGGCCTACAAGAGCAAGGTGGGCTCGACCCTGGAGAACATGGAGCGCTGGCTCACGCACGCGAAGGCCGGGGCCCAGTCCAACGACCGCAAGCAGCTGGCGGCCGACTCCGGCAGGCTGAAGGCCGAGGCGCTGGACCTCGGGCTGCGCGAGGTCGGCCGGCGCTTCTCGACCCTCGAGACGAGGCTCACCATCGATCCGAACGGCGACGTGCCCGACTCCAGGGCGATCGAGATCGCCTTCATCATGAGCCACCTTCACGGCGAGCTCAACCGGGTGCGCTCGGTGCTGAAGATCATCGTCCCGGACAAAGTCCAGTCGTGAGGCTGGCCGCCCTGCTGGCGGCAGGGCTCGCCGCCGGCGCGTCCGCGGTCGCCTCGCAGCCCCTGAGCATCGCCGCCGCCGCGAACCTGACCCAGGTGATCGGGGCCATTGACGCGGGATTCGCCGCCGCCCGGCCCGACGTCGATGTCACGGTGGCGCTCGGGTCCTCCGGGGGCCTTGTGGCCCAGATCGGCAACGGCGCGCCCTACGACGTCTTCCTCTCCGCGGACATGGGATTCCCGGAGGCGCTGGCAAAGGCCGGGCACGCCGACGCGGCCAGCCTCACGCCTTTCGCCGTGGGCCGCCTCGTCCTCTGGACCATGAAGCCCGGAGTCGACGTGGCGGACGTCCGCGCCGCCGTGCAGAGCCCGGCGGTGCGCGCCCTCGCGATCGCCAACACCGAGACCGCCCCCTATGGCCGGGCAGCGAGGCAGGCGCTCGAGAGCCTGGGCCTCTGGGCCGGGGCCCAGCCGAAGCTGGTGACCGCCGAGGACATCTCGCAGACGGCGCAGTTCGTCGAGACCGGCAACGCCGACGCCGGCTTCGTCGCGCTCTCGGCGGTGCTGTCACCCAAGCTCAAGGGCAAGGGGCGTTGGGTCGAGGTCCCCGCCTCCCTCTACAGGCCCATTGTCCAGGGCGCCATAATCACGGCGCACGGCGCGGGCAACCCGGCCTCGGCCGCCTACATCGCGTTCCTTCGCGGCGACGGCGCGCGCGCGGCGCTCGAGGCCGCGGGCTACGGGATCCCGGCCGCGGGCGCCAAGTAGCGCCCGCAGGGCTCAGGGCGCAAGCACCGGCGCCCGCCTCCAGAGGCCGACCCGCCTGCCGTCCTCGTTCTGATAGGTGAGGATGTCGGTCCAGACGTACTCGGGGGCGACCTGCCTGTTGATCTTCTCCCAGAGCTCGGGCGTGTCGCCCGGACGGTACCAGAGGACGTAGTCGATTCCCTGCGAAAGGAGCCACTTTCCGGCGCTGTTGCTGCCGGTGCCGTCTATGCCGCCCGAGTAGAAGAGCATGAGGCGGTCGTGGCGCCTGCGCACGTCCTCCCGGTTCTCCCGCCACAGGAGCTCGTGCCCCCACCAGCCGAGCCACATCTGCTGGCCCGCGAACAGGGGGATCACCGCCGAGTTTGTGAACCCCCCGGCCTCCTCCGGGCGCTCGACCAGCACGCCGGGCTTCTCGACCTTGAGCCGGCCGAGCATGAGCCGCGGAAACTCCTCCTTCGTGAGGTAGTAGGTCCCCTCGATCTTGCCCACGGAGTCCTTCGGCCCGTACCACATCGGCAGGAACAGGTCGTAGGCGTAGAAGCAGGGGTAAAGGCAGAAGAGGAATCCGACGATCCGCACCCACCGGCGCCTCGCCTGCTCCATGACGAAGGGGGCCAGCGTCATCAGGGTCCCGGCCATCACCCACGGCCACCACTTGAGCGTGGTGTTGAAGCGGTCGTAATGCCCCGTGTACTCGTCGTCCACGTAGAAGAACTCCGTGAAGAGGAGGAGGGCCAGCCAGAGCAGCGCGAGGCGGCGGCCCTGGGGGCTCCCCGAGGCGAAGCCGAGGATGATGAAGGCCACCGTCGGCAGGAAGAGGAGCAGGAAGAGAAGGGGCGGCGTGTGCTCGACCCATGGCACCATCCGGACGGCCGTGCCGTAGCCCGAGGCCGCCGCGGTGAACGCCGACAGGTAGACCCACGCCGCGAGCCAGACGATGGCGGCCCCGCCCCCGACGGCGGGCACGAGCCGCCGCCAGTCGCGCCAGTTGACCGCGAGCCAGAGCACGACGAGGAGCCCCTGGAGGGGCAGGACCCAGGTGTTCGCCAGGAGTGTCCATGTCAGCGTCGCCCCCGAGACGGCGGCGTAGCGCAGCTGCCTGGTCCTGGTCCAGAGCAGCATCCCCATCGCGCAGAGGCCGAGGAGGTAGTAGCCGGAAAGGGGGGCGTGGTAGTCCCCGAGGAAGACGACGTAGGAGTAGATCTCGGCCGGCAGCTCCATCGGGAAGTTGCTGTCGTCCACGATCGGGAACTTGTTGTTGTAGGCCTTGAGCCAGGGCCCGAGGGGCGGCTTGTCCATCTGGGCGCTTCCGATGAAGCGCATGGTGGTCCACGGGTTGACGCTCTTGTCCGTGAAATGGTCTAGGATCGTTATGCCGGTGCCCCCGATGACGAAGCAGGCGATGACCGCCGTCCGCGTCCACGCCCTGCGGGCCACCATACAGACCGCCCCGGCGAACGCCGTGCCGCCGAGGGCGACGAGGAGGCAGTAGGCGATGTTGTAGGCGGAACCCGTCGGCAGCAGGAGGATCCGCCCCATGAGCGCCGCCCCGTAGTGCTGGAAACTGTAGTACTGCGTCGAGAGATACGGGTTGAACCACGCGTCCTGGACCGGGATCGTCTCCCCGGAGTAATAGCTGCAGATGTAGGAGAAGTCGGCGATCTTCTCCGAGGAGCCGTCGATGTTCGGGTACATGAACCTCCACGACAGGGCGTAGAGGAAGACGATCGCGAACACGGCAAAGCACCCGACAAGCCTGCGCGGCGCGAATTCCGCGCGCCACGCGCGCACGAGGGCGAGGCCCCGGCCCCGGAGCCCGGCCGGCTCCCATGAGACGCTGGACGCCGTGATCAGCGAGGCCGACAGGAGCGTCGAGAAGAGCTCGAGGCCGGGCAGGGTCCTGCCGAGCCCGTGGTGGCACTCGATCGAGTAGATCAGGGTCACCGCGAGGATAGGGCCCGCGGCGAGGGCGAACCAGCGGTTGCGCCAGTAGAACCCCGCGATCAGCATGAGCCCCCAGACGTTCACGGCCAGGAGCGACAGGCTGAACAGGAGTCCTAGGTGTTGCATGGGGCGGTTCGGGGTTTGTTGCGAATACGCACTCCTTTGTGGCTGTTAACGGTTTGCGCGCAAGGAATTGTCTTGGAGCACACCATTTTCGCGGGAATTTTGCGAGCACGCTAAGCGGCGTACTTTTACGCCCCATTCGTCCCCGGGCGGAGGGAGCCCCGGCGTCAGGCGGCCGCGATCGGCACCGACAGGCTGAACGTCGTGCCGCCGGGACCGGTTGAATCGAGCAGGAGCGTGGCGCCGATCTGGCGCGCGAGGAGCTGGCTGATGGCGAGCCCGAGGCCGGAGCCCCCCGGCCTGCCGGTGCGCCCCGGTTCGAAAAGGTGCGGACGGACCTCGTCGGGGATGCCGTGGCCCTCGTCGGCGACCGAGACGGTCGCCCGTTCGCCGCCGTCGCGGATGACCACAGCCACGCTCCGGCCCGCCGCGGTCGCATCGATCGCGTTCTGCACGAGGTTGCTCGTGATGAGGCAGAGCAGGCCGCCCCGGTGGCTGTCCAGGCTGTGCTCGAAACCGCCCGTGACGCTGAGCGAGACCCCCTTCTGGGCCGCCGCCGCCGCGTTGCGGTCCCTCACGATGGCCGCGAGCTCGTTGCCCGTGAGCTCGAAGGACGTGCGCGACTCCGAGTCGCCCAGCAGCGCGACGGCGTCCTGGATCATCGCCTGCATGCGCTCGGTGTAGCCCGCGACCGTCTGCCACTCGGAGGCCTCACCCTTGCTCTTGTCGCGGCCGTCGACGACGCCCCGCAGGCTCGCGACCGAGCCCTGGAGGCCGTGGACCAGGTTCGACGTGATCTGGCCCAGGGCGGAGGCCTTCGCGGCGAGCGTCAGCTCGAGGTTGGCCCGCACTAGGCGCCCGGTCCGCTCGAGGATGACGCGCTGAGCGCTGCGCAGCCCGAGATAGGCCGCCGCGACGACGACAAGTATGAGCGCCGCGCCGATGCCCAGCGTGGCCTCGGTCTGGCGGCCGACCCGCTTGTCTATCAGCGCGAGCTCCGCGGCGAGCGAGCGGGCGTCGATGTAGTACTGGGCGAAGCCCACGATCGTCGCCGGATCGCGGCCGTGCAGCGGCAGCAGCACCTCGAGGACGGGCGTCGGGTGCAGGGACGCGGCGCCCGTTATGCCGGCAAAGTAGCGGTTGAGCGGAAATTCGGGGTGGAAGCGGCTGATCGGCTCAAACTTGAGGAGCCGAAGGTAGTCTTCCAGGGGCAGCTCGGCGAAGAGGAGGGAGTCCGGCGCGTACCTGAGGACGTGGCCCTTCGCGTCAAATATCGCGACGGCGAGCATGTCCTCCTGCTGCGCGCTCTCGAGCACGGCGGCGAGCAGGTCGGACGGGCCCGTGGAGGCGGCGGACCGCTGCGCCAGCTGGCGCTGGGCCACGGGAAGCAGCACGGAGGCGTCCCTGTTGATGATGGTCTGGCGGATCTCCGCGCCGAGCCTCGCACGGAAGGAGACGACCATCGCCGCAAAGATGGCGACGAGCAGGGCCCCGGTGAGGACGGCCAGGGGAAGGGGGCGCATGAGACGCCGGTTCAAGGGGCGGGGTCTGGGAGGGTTTCCTGGGCGGCGGCTTTCGGCTTTCTCAGGGGTGGCTGAAAAGGGGGTTGATCGTCTCGATTCCCTGGGCGCTGTCGTTGAACTGCTGCAGGAGCGTGTCGACCGACTGGCCGTCCGCCAGGGATTGCGGGCTAGCCTCCGAGACCCCGGCTAGGTCGCCGCGGATCGCCTCCGCCTCCCGCCCGAGGGCCGCGATCCGGGCGGAGTTGTCGGCGTTGAAGCGGTCGATGGCGCGGCTGGTGTCGTCGCCGGGCGACGTCACCTTCGTCGCGGCCAGGAGCTCGCCCTGGAGCGCCGACTTCTCTCTCTCGTAGGCCGCGATGCGCCCGGCAAGTGAGGGTGGCAGCGCCGAGGGTTCCAGCCTTGCGCGGTGAGGCCCCGGCGCAAAGGTGTCCGCATCGGCGATCAGCGTCGTGTCCGAGAGCTGGGGGCCCTTCTCCTCGTTGGCGCCGAGTGTCTGCAGAACCCCGATCTCGACATTCCCCTCGGGGAGCGCCCTGCGGACCAGCCCGTGGCTGTCCTGGCCGAAATACTGGGAGGCGTAGCGCGCCATCCCCGGCAGCATCTTCGCGAAGTCGTTACCCTGCTCCCGGATACTGAAACGGGTCTCCCAAAGCAGCTTGTGCTTCTTCTCCCTCCACATCATCTGGAAATCGTAGGCCATCATGACGACGAAGTAGCGGTTGTGCTCGATGTCGTCGATCAAGTCGTCGCGCTTGACGTTGTGGATGAGCCCGATCCGGGGGTGTGTCGCTGCGATGTCGCCGGCGTAGCCCAGGATCATCGCGTTGCGCAGGTCCTCGAGGCCGCCCTGGTAGGAGACCGGGCCGAGGAGCTCCGTTGACCAGTTCACGCCCTTCGGTCGGCCCACGCGCCCGTAGATGAAGTTCTCAGAGGCGGGATCAACGGTCCCGCGGGTCGCCCCCCAGTAGACCATGATCAGGAGTTTCGCCTTTTTCGGATCCCTTGTCGGCACGAAATTGTGGTCCGCGAGGGGCTGGGTGATGGTCTGCGCGATGCTCATGAAGCTCTCGCCGTCGATGGTGGCGTCGCTGGAGCCCGAGCCGTAGTAGCCCCCTTTTCCGAAGGCGTAGCTCTCGGAGCCGTTGGTGCCGTCGGGGAGCTTGTTGCGGGCGTAGTCCTCGCTCACCCCCGAGAACACGGCGGTCGTGGTGTCGCTGACGCCGGGGTCGCCACCCAGGGTGGGCAGGGCGCGGGCTGCGCCCATGCCGAGCAGGAAGAGGGCGCCCATTCGCGCTCGGGGTGAAATCTTCATCGGGGGGGCTCGAGTCGGTCCATAGGATCGGCGAAAATATCGCTCAAGGCATGCCAAGTCTTCGGGCTCCGGATTAACCGACTGGAGCAAAATGTCTTATGAAAATTGAACTGGCGGGCAAGGTTTTCCAGGGTGCCGGATTGGGTGAATGCAGCAATCCGCGCCCCGCCCGCGCCGCATGGTTTGGTCGCAGGCGCCCAAGTTGGATCGCGCGCTTGCCCTAGTCCTCGGCCTGCCTCGCCGGCAGGCGGTAGCGGACAAAGTCGCGCGTGACCCCGAGGCGGCGCGCGGCCGCGGAAACATTGTCGCCCGACTCCCGCATCGCCTCCGAGATGAGCTCATCAACCGCCTCCTCAAGCGAGAAGCCGGACTCGGGCAGCCGCCAGGCCGGGTTGCGCCATGCGGCCGGGCGATGGGCCCCCGCCGGGCCGAGCGCCGCGAAGTCGATCGTCGCGCCCCCCCCAAAGATGACCGCCCGCTCGATCTCGTGGGCCAGCTCGCGCACGTTGCCGCGCCAGGCCTGCGCGAGAAGGCGCTGCTCGCCCTCCGGCGTGATCGTCGCCGCCTTCAGCCTGTGGCGGGCCGCGATCCTGGCGAGGAGGTGCCGCGCGAGTGGCAGTATGTCGGTGCCGCGCTCGCGAAGCGGCGGGAGCACGACGCGCAGGAGGTTCAGGCGCTGGTAGAGATCCTCGCGGAAGGCGCCCTCCTTCACGAGGTCGTCCAGGTTGCGGTTGCTGGCCGCTATGAGCCGGACATCGATCGAGATCTCGCGGGTGCCCCCGAGGCGCCGGATGGTTCCCTCCTCGACGGCGGTGAGCACCTTTGCCTGGGCCGCCGGGGCCAGCGAGCCGACCTCGTCCAGGAACAGCGTGCCGCCGTCGGCGGCCTCGAAGAGGCCGACCCTGGCCGCCTTCGCGTCGGTGAACGCGCCGCGCTCGTGCCCGAAGAGCTCGTCCTCGGCGAGCGCGTCCGGGAGCGCGGCGCAGTTCAGGTTGACGAAGGGCTCCCGCGAGCGCGGGCCGTTGCGGTGCAGCCAGCGGGCGAGGACGCTTTTCCCCGTGCCGGTCTCGCCCTCGATGAGCACGGGAGGCAGTCGGCGCTCGAGGCGGCGCTCGGTTGCGGCGATGGTGTCAAGCTGGGCGCGCACCCCGCGCAGGCTCTCCCCGAAGAAAATCTGGTCGGCGTCCGCCCCGGTCTCGGCCCGCCGGTGCTCGGCGCGCCGGGCGGCGAGCCGCATGCTGCGGCAGCGGACGAGGGCGAGCGGAATCTCCTCGGGCTCGAACGGCTTTGAAAGGTAGTCGCCCGCCCCGAGGCGCATGGCCTCCACGGCCTGCCTCACGCCGCCGAACGCCGTCATCACGACGACGCCGGTGTTCTCCGAGAACGCCCCCTCGCGAAGCAGGCCGAGGACGTCGCCGTCCGGCAGGTGCAGGTCCACGAGGGCATATTCGAAGCGAAGGTCGCGAAGCATCCGGCGCGCGTCCCCGAGGCTGCCGGCCTCGGTCACCTCGGCGCCGCCCTGGCGAAGGAAGGCCGCGAGGCGCTTGCGGAAGGGCGCGTCGTCCTCGAGCAGGAGGATCTCGCAGCCGGGCGACAGCGTCGCGTCGCGGGGGGCGGGTGTAGGCTTTGCCGGCATGCGTCGTCGGATTACGCCGGGATTCGGCGCGGATTGCCAGCCCGTCTCACGTCACGGTCGGTGCCCTACGGCCTCACTTCGGGGGCGGCGCGACCTCGCCGAGCGACTTCAGCTCCCCGATCTCGACCTTGCCCTCCTGCACCTGCGTCCGCAGCAGGCCGTTCGAGGGCTGGCCGAAATACCGCGAGGCATACTGCGCCATCAGCGGCAGGGCCTTGTCAAAGCTGTTGCGGCGTTCGCTTATGCTGAAGCGCGTTTCCCAAAGCAGCTTGTGCTTCTTCTGCTTCCAGAGCAGCTGGAAGTCGTAGGCCATGAGGACGACGAAGTAGCGGTTGACCTCGATCTCATCGATCAATTCCTGCCTTTCCGCGCCGAAGGCCCCCCCGCGGATGTGGTTTCCATAGTCGGTGCCGATCGTCCCGGCCGCGTCGTATCCCAGCATCTTGGCGTTCTTGAAATCGAGCTGGTCGCGCATGTCGTTTTCCATTTGGAGCATCGTCATCGCGGACGACATCTTCGACATCGAGGCGTTGGTCTCCGCCGCCGAGGCATTGGGTGCGGCCGCCTCGGCCTGCGCCGCGCTCAGCTGGTCGTAGGCGACGGAATCGGAGGTCGGTCCGGGGACGGCCGTTGTCCCCCAATAGACCATGATGAGGAGCTTCGTGCTCTTCGGGTCCGTTGCCGGGAGGTAGTTCCGGGCGGCCAGCGGTCCGGAGACGACATGGGCGATGTCCAGGAAATGCAGCTTGTCTATCGTTTCGTCCTTGATCTCACCGCCCCATTGCCCGCCCGGCCCGAAGGAATAGTACTCGGTCGGGAACGAGCCGTCGGGAAGCTTTGTGCGAACGTAGTCATCGCTCACCTTGGATGCCACGGCGACGACGCCTTCGAGGGCGTCGTCGGCGCGGAGCGACAGAAGCCCGAAGGCGAAGGAAAAGGCGAGGGCGGAGGCTGCGATCGGGGAGGTCTTCATTTGGATTCCAGCTATGGACATGCGGATCAGTGCTCGAGGTGTGCCAAATTTCCAGGCCATAGGTCAACAGATTGGTTCGAAATCACTTACAATCTTGAGCCCGCTTCCGGATTGTTCCCCGGAGCGCCTTTTTGGGTGAATGGCCCAAATGGGGCTCCGCCGTGCGGGCGTGCTCTTGTCGGAGGTCCCCAAATTGAGCGCGCCTTTCCGCGACCTGCGTCAGTCGGTCCGCACGAACCGCGCCCCCCATGTCAGCTGGGCGTGCACCTCGTCGTGTTGACCCCGATCCCCAGGGCCAGCGCGACCAGTGAGGCCGCCGTGTATCCAGGGCTCTTCAGGACCTGCCGGATCGCGAGCCTCATCAACCCCCCTTTGGTCTAGCCGGACTTGGACGTGTAGAGCGCGACCAGCGCGGCCCCTATGGCCTGCGAGAGCTCGCCAAGCTCCGACGCCGCGAACTTGATGTTCGCCCGCTGCGCGGGCCAGAGGAACGGCATCGCCGCCTCGCGGACGATGTTGATGTAGCGCTCCCGGAACTCGGGCGTCGTGGACTCGTGGTCCATGAGTCCCCCGCCGATGACGACGAACCCGGGATCGAGCGCGAGGCAAAGGGAGGCGGCATGCAGGCCGAGCGCCCTGGCCTGGAAGTCGAAGATCTCCGTCGCCAGGGCGTCGCCCTTCTGCGCCAGCCCGCGGATCGCCATGGCCTTCGCCTTCGGGGCGAGGGTCGACTGCGCCAGCTCGTGGTCGGGATGCCTCTTCAGCATCTCCTCCAACAGGTGGGGCATCCCTGAAAGGGTGGTGTAGGCCTCCACGCATCCCCAGGTCCGCCCGCATCCGCAGGGCAGAGGCCTCATCCCGAGCAGGTGGAGGGGCGCCGCCATGTGGGCCGCCTCCATACCCGCGAGCGTCTCGCCGTCGAGCGGGAGCCCGTTGGGGTCAATGTACGCGCATCCCAGCCCGGAGCCGGGGGCCAGCATGAGGACGGACGACTTCTTGCCCGCACGCACGAGCTTGGCCTCGGCGACGCCGCCGAACTTCCCGTCGTTTCCGACCACGAGGGGGACGGCGCGCCCCGCCGCCGCCGAAAGCGCCCTGCTGTAGTCTTCATGGAAGTTCCAGCCGTCGAAGCTCGCCGGCAGGTTGGCCGTGCGCCCAAGGACCCCGTAGCGCTGGTAGGGCCCGGGGATGGCGAGGCCGACCCCGCGCACCTGCTTCCAGGTGAGCCCGTTCTCGGCAAGGAAGCCCACGGCGCCCTGGACCCAGCCCTTGATCACGGCCTCCGTCCCGGCCTGGGCGTTCGTCGAGCTCTGCAGCAGCTTCATCGAGACCATCGAGCCGTCGGACCATACGCCTCCCGTCTTCGAGGTCGTGGCGCCGCTGTCGGATCCTATGAAAACGAGCTTGGATGAGTTCATTTGGGGTCGCGTAGAATCAGAACACCCTGCGGACCAACTGCAAGTCCTCAGGGGTCCGAACGGCGCGTCACGGGAAACCGTTTGCTTGAGGGGCGGTTGTGGTGCACGGTCGGGGACCATGGTCTGGAAAGACGTTCCCCCGGAATTCGACCTGACGGTCCGCGTGGGCTGCAGCCTGGCCTACGAGGTGACGGGGACGGCCTCGCTCCTGCTCAACGTGAAGCCGAGGCCCGACCGCCATCATCTCGTGCTCGCGGAGGCGATAACGCTCGGAAACAACCTCCCGGACGAGGAGTTCACGGACAGCCACGGCAATCCCAACCACCGGGTGGTCCTCGCGCCGGGCACCAACCTCATCAGGCACGACGCCATCGTCGCCGTGCCGTCGAAGCCGGACAACTACGACCTCGGCGACGCGACGGCGCACGCCCCGATCGACATCCCGCCCTCCGTGCTCCGCTACACGCTGCCGAGCAGGTACTGCGACTCGGACAAGCTGATCAATTTCGCATGGGAGAAGTTCGGCGCTGTCGAGCACGGCTGGCCCAGGGTCCAGGCCATCAGCCTGTGGCTGCACGAGAACATCGAGTACCGCTACATGTCCGGCCGAACGGACCTCTCTGCGTGGGACGTCCTGCAGCGCGGCTACGGGGTCTGCCGCGACTTCGCCCACCTCGCCGTCGCCCTCAACCGCACCTTCAACGTCCCGAGCCGCTACGTCACGGGCCACCTTCCGGACATCGGGTTCCCCGACCCCGAGGGCCACATGGACTTTCACGCGTACGCGGAGGTCTACCTGGGCCGCAACTGGTTCACGACTGACGCCCGGTTCCACGTGCCGCGCATCGGGCGCATAAAGGTCGCATGCGGGCAGGACGCCGTGGACGGGGCGTTCTCGACCATCTACGGCGGCGCGATGCTCACGTACTTCGAGGTCTGGGCCTACCAGGTGTCGCGCGGGCACGTCGGCGTCGGGGATCCGCTTGATCTCTCAGTCCGCCTCGACAACAAGTGGGCCGTGCAGATGGACCCGGCCCTCAGATGACGGACCAAGCTTGGTCGATGCGCTTCGGACACTGAGCGATGAACATCGTATACGGTGTCTCCGGCGAGGGCCTGGGCCACGTCTTTGAGGCGATAGAGATCGCGTCGCGGCTGAAGCGCGAGGGACACAACGTCAGGGTGCTCACCTACGGGGACAGGGCGTACAATTCCCTGGCCGCCTTCAACCCGACGCGGATCGAGGGCGTCCACCTTTACTTCAACTCGGAGGGGATGTCCCTGTTCGACACTGTGTTCAAGAACCTGCGCATCTTCCCATTCTACGTCAGGAACTGGCGGAGGCTGAGGCGGGAGCTCCTGGAGTTCCGCCCCGACGTCTTCATAACGGCCTACGAGCCCTTCAGCATGGTCGCATCGCACGTTTTCCGCAGGCCGCTCATAAGCATGGATAACCAGAACGAGCTCCTGTACATCAAGGCGCCCAGGGGCACCAACATGTTCGCGTTCTGGCTGGCCCGGCTCGCCACGCGGGTCTGCACGTTCGGAGCCCGGCATTACGTCGTGAAGTCCTTCAAGAAGCCCGAGGGCGGCGGCGACCGCGTGCGGTTCGTCTCCCCGATCATCCAAAAGGAGATCAGGAGCCTCAGTCCGGTCGCCGGGAGCCACATTCTCGTCTACCTGACAAAGGAGAATCCGGAGCTTATCGGGATACTGAAGTCGATGGATGAGACGTTCACGGTGTACTGCAACAACAGGGTGGGCGAGGACGGCAACATCAGCTACCGCGCACAGGGGGCGGCCTTCGTGCGCGACCTGAGCGGCTGCAAGGCCATCATCGGCACGACGGGGTTCTCGCTGATCGCCGACTCGATCTACCTCAAGAAGCCGTATTTCGGCGTCCCGCTGCGCAAGCAGTTCGAGCAGACGCACAACGCCCATTTCCTGACGCAGTCCGGCCTCGGGGAGTACTCGGAGAACATCACGAGGGGCGAGCTGGACGGGTTTCTTGCCAGCCTGCCGGGCTACCGCGCCCGGCTCGCCGCCTACGACCTCGACCCGGCCGAGCAGGAGGAGACGCTCGTGGGGCTCCTTCGGCAGATTGCATCCGGTGGGGAGGGGCAGACCTCCGCATCATAGGTTTTTGACCCTGAAGCGCAGCAGAAGAAGCCTGTAGACGTTCATGCACAGCAGAAACAGGGTGAAGGCGGCCAGCTGCCCGACCAGCACCGAGTCCACAACCCTGTCGCCCTCCTTCAGAAGATGGTGCGACGTGAAGTAAATCGACGGATCGTACACGAGGAACCCGAGCAGGACCGCGGCCGGCGTGAAATAGCCGATGTCGCTTGCGAGGATCCTCGCGTCAAAGCTCCTCTGGCGCACCTTGTCGTAGATGCGCGCCAGGAGCCAGAAGAGGGCGCCGCCGACAAGGGTCCCCGCAACGGCGGACCACGAGATGAGGGAGGCGTTCTTCGTGAAGCGGGACACGGCGTACGCGGCGGGATTTGCCGCCAGGAGCGCGCCGCATTCCCCGATGAGAATCTCCTTGTTGAAATCCAGCGTCGATTGCCGCATGGGGAATGGGGTCAGTCCTCCATGGCCACAAAGTGGCAGCCCTTGCTCACGGGATTGAGCGCCGCTGCGTGCACGATAAGCAGGGCCGTCTGAACCGCGTTGCGCAGCTCGATCAGCTCGCGCGTCAGGGCGCAGCCGCGGTAGAAGCTCAGGATCTCCTCGCGCAGCTCCAACAGGATTCGCCTCGCCCGGGTCAGGCGCCTGGGCGAGCGCACCACACCCGCGTAGTTCCACATGGTGTGCTGGATCTGGAGCATGTCCTGCATGATAAGCACGGGGTCGGCCCTGCGCGCCGGACTCTCCCATGGCCTGGGCGCGGGAAAATGAAACAGGCCCCCCTGGATGTCCCTTGCGTCGGCGTCCGCCGCGAATGTCCCCCCCGTTAGGCACTCGAGCAGGGAGGTACTCGCAAGGCGGTTCGCGCCGTGGAGTCCCGTGCAGGCGGTCTCGCCGATGGCGTTAAGGTTGCGGATGTTTGTGCGGCCCTCCAGGTCCGTGTGGACGCCCCCGCAGGCGAAATGCGCGGCGGGAACGACGGGGATCGGCTCGCTCTCGATGTCCACGCCGTAGGCCACGCACTGTTCGCGGACATTGGGAAAGCGCTCCCGGGCGTAGCCGGCCGGCATTGCGGAGAGGTCCAGAAAGACGCATGGCTCGCCGCTCGCGGCGAGCTCCTGGCGGATCGTCCGGGCCACGACGTCGCGCGGCGCCAGCGAGCCCTGCGGATGTGCGGCGTCCATGAAACGCTCCCCCCGCGAATTGACGAGGACGCCCCCCTCGCCGCGGACCGCCTCGGTGACCAGGAAATGGGGCGCGTTCTTCTTCGCGAACACCGTCGGATGAAACTGCACATACTCGAGGTCGATGAGGCGCGCCCCGACGCGGTAGGCCATGGCCACCCCGTGCCCCACGCTGCCCGGCTGGTTCGTCGTGTGCAGGAAGATCTGGCCGAGTCCCCCGCAGGCCAGCACGGTCTTCTTGGCGACGATGGCCGCGGTCTCGCCGGTGAGCGTGTCCAGGACGTAGGCGCCGTAGCAGGTCAGAGGCTGGTACTTGTCCGCCGGGCTCGCGGAGTTGTGGGAGAGGGTGAGCAGGTCGATGGCCACCCAGCCCGCGCGCCGCGTTATCTTCGGCGTCGAGTCCGCGCGCCGCGCCACGGCGCTGAGGATGGCATGGCCGGTCGCGTCCCTGGAATGGATGATGCGCCGCTCGCCGTGGCCGCCCTCGCGGGTGAAGTCCAGGCGCCCGGAGTCGTCGCGGTCAAATGCGATGCCCAGGTCGTCGATGAGAAACTGCTTCACGATGCGAGGCCCCTCGCGCACCAGCTGCTCGACCGCCGCCGGGTCCGACATGTCGTCGCCTGCCTCGAATATGTCCCGGGTCAGCGCCCCGGGGTCGGGGCTCGTGTCATAGATTATCCCGCCCTGCGCCCAGTCGCTGTTCGCCCTCAGCGGGTCCGCCAGCGAGAGGAGCTCGCTCGAGAGGCCGTTCTTCGCCGCCCGAAGGGCGTAAGCCGAACCCGCGAGTCCCGCCCCGATGACCAGGCAGTCGGTCTGGATCAGCCGCATCGGTGTCAGCGCCGCTTCTCCACAGTCAGGCTGAGGTCCGCGGCGGGCGCGGAATGGGTCATGGCGCCGATGCTGATGACGTCGACGCCCGGCAGGGCGTAATCGAGGACGGTCTCGAGGCGCACGCCCCCCGAGACCTCGACGATCGCGCGGCCGCCGACGATGACCACGGAGGCCGCAACCTGCCGGGGCGACATGTTGTCCAGGAGTATGGCGTCGGCGCCCGAGCGGACGGCCTCCCTGACCTGCGCCAGGGTCTTCGCCTCCACCTCGATCTTGGAGAGATGCGGGGCGCCGGCGCGCGCCTTGGCGACGGCCCGCGCGAGCGATCCCGCCGCCGCGATGTGGTTGTCCTTGATGAGGACATGCTCGCCGAGGGAGCCGCGGTGGTTGTGGCATCCGCCGCAGCGCACGGCGTATTTCTCGAGGGCGCGGTAGCCCGGCGTGGTCTTTCGCGTGTCGGCGATCCGCACCCCGGAGCCCTTGGCAGCGTCCGCAAACTTTCCGGAGAGCGTCGCAATCCCGGAGAGTCGCTGGATGAAATTGAGCGCGGTGCGCTCCGCCGTCAGGAGCGCCGCCGTCGGGCCGGCGATGGCGAGGACGCGCTTCCCCTTCCTGACGCGGTCGCCATCGCGGGCGAACGCCCTTGTCCTGAGGGAGGGATCCACACGGGCGAAGACGCGCGCGGCGACCTCGATGCCGCAGACCACGAGGTCGTGGCCGGCCTCGATGTAGGCCCTGGAATTGTGCCCCGCGGGGAAGATCGCCCGGCTCGTCACGTCGCCGAGGCCCGCATCCTCGTCCAGCGCAAGGTCGATCAGGTGGTCAGTCCGTGGGTGCAAGAGCGAACATCCTTTCAATGCAGAGGGCCGCACGGCTGCGAAGGCCCTCGTCGAGGGTGATTATCTGGTCGCCGCGCGGCGCGGCGAGGGCGTCCCTGACCTTCTCGAGGGAGTTGAGCTTCATGTACGGGCACAGGCGGCAACCGCCTATGAAGGTCTTCTCCGGCGCCTCGACCTCGAGGCGGCCGACCAGGCCGCACTCGGTGAGCATCAGGAAGCAGGGGGCGGATGTCGCCTTCACGTAGGCCATCATCGCGCCCGTGCTGCCGACGAAGTCCGCCGCGGCCGCGACCTCCGGAGGACACTCGGGATGGGCGACGACCTTCAGTCCGGGAAACTGGGAGCGGGCCTCGGCGATCTGGAGCGTCGTGAACTCCTCGTGCACGATGCAGGTCCCGTCCGAGGAGATGACCTCCTTGGCCACGCCCCGGAGCCTCAGTTCGGCGCGGAGGTTCTCGGCCATGAGACGGTCCGGCACGAAGATTATGCGGCGCGCGGGCAAAGCCGCGACGATGCCGTAGACGTTGCCGGAGGTGACGCAGACATCGGACTCCGCCTTCACCTCGGCCGTGCTGTTGATGTAGCAGACGACGGTGGCATCGGGATAGAGCGCCTTCAGCCGGCGCACGCCGGCCCCGGTGACGGAGTCCGCAAGGGAGCAGCCCGAATTGCGGTCGGGCACGATCACGGTCGCCTCAGGCGAGAGTATCTTCGCCGTCTCGGCCATGAAGACCACTCCCGCGAACACGATCACCTTCGCGCGGGACTGCCTCGCCTGGGCGCTCAGGTAGTAGGAGTCGCCCGTGAAGTCGCCGACTCCATAGATGATCTCGGGCTCAACGTAGGAGTGCGCGAGAATCACGGCGCCTTGCTCCTTCTTCAACCTGTTGATTTCCAGGGTGACCGGTGCGATCGCCAGGCAGGATTCGTAGTTCCACGTGCGCCCGCGCGGATCGCAATCGACGTTCATCAACGCCCTGAGGAGGCGTTCGGCTTCATTTTCGATCGTCTGGGCGTCGTTACCCATGGGATACCAAGCTACTTGACCTTGTCCCCATGTAAAGTGCGCTGCGTCCGCGCCAAGCGCCCGTCTGCGCCGTCCCCCCTCGGACTATGCTCGGGTCAAGTCCCGGGGAGCAGGCTGAGCCGGTAGGTCGATCCCCAGCTGTTCGATGGGCCCGCCGTCAGGGCTAGCACGAACTCCCGTGCCCCGGACGAAGGGAGGACGGCGGCGACCCTCGGGCCGGCCAGGTTCCGGCCCGCGCGTATGGCGGGGTGGGGCCACAGGAGCAGCCTGACCGACGATCCGCCTGAGGAGAGCGCCACCTCCACCTGGCCGGCCGGGACATCCGCGGGCCCGTCGTTGAGCATCCAGATCTCGGCGGAGAATTCCTCCCCGGCCGTCCATTGGAACTTCGCTATGCGCGCGCTCGCCAGAACCGGCCGGCACGCCGCCTGCACCGCGCGGTACGCCGGCCTCGGCCGCGCGGGCCAGTTGATGATCGAATTTCCCGCCGCGGTGGGCCACGGCTCGTTGAAGCACCAGTTGAGGGCCATCGAGCATCGCGGCTTCTGGCGGCGAGCCTCCTCGAAGATCGACTGGTAGCCCGCGCATTGCAGCCAGTCCCCGCGCTCCACAAATTCCTCCAGGTTGCGGGCCGGGCCGAAATAGTGCTCCTGCGTCGCGGGGAGGAGCCACGACGCGGGATCGGCCTCCCAAGCCCCATATGCGTGGTGCGTTTGCCAGCTCGATCCGGGGCGGGGCGGCCAGAGCTCGGCCTCGGGTATGAACGTCCTCAGGTAGTCGGCCGGCGACGGGCCCGGGCAGCCGAACTCCGAATAGGCGGTGTTGCGGGCCGTCTGGAAAATCTCGAAGACCTCGCGCCCCTTGTCGTCGCGGAATCGGTAGTCGCCGTGGCCCATCCCGTCGATCGGGGCCGTGGGCAGGAAGGGGGTTCCCGGGTCGAGGTCGTAGCAGTTGCGATTCAGGAGCCGGATCGCGAGTGACTGGTCGGTCATGCCGGACCAGAAGTTGAAGAGCTCGTTTCCGCCGCCCCAGAGGCCAAGGCACGGATGCTGGCGGAGGCGCCGGATGATCGAGCGGGACTCCTGGTCCAGCACGCGCAGGTAGGCCGGGTCGTCGGGGTAGTTGTTGCAGGCCAGCGGGAATTCCTGCCACACGAGGAGGCCGAGCTCATCGCACTGCTCGAAGAACGGCTCGGGGTTCACGATCCCTCCGCCCCAGGACCGCAGCACGTTCAAGTTGGCCTCCCGGGCAAGGCGAAGGAGGGGCCCCACGCGCTCGGCGTTCACGCGCGCCGGAAAGAGGTCCGCGCTCACCCAGTTGGAGCCCTTGGCGAAGATGACGCGGCCGTTCAGCTCCACCGTGACCGGGGGAAGGCTGCGCGACGCGGGAAACCCCACGGGCTCTGCCCATCCTCCCTCGGCCATGACCAGGCGCACGCGCCTGAATCCGACCCGGCGCCGGAACACGTCCCCCTCCGCCAACTTGACTTCCAGCGTGTAGAGGCTCGGCTCCCCGTGGTCGTGCGTCCACCAGAGCCTGGGGGCTGAAAGCGAGGCCCGGGGGGAGAGGGCCGCCGCCGCTGGTCTGCCGTCGGGATCGAGCAGCCGCCACTCCGCCAGGGCGCCGACGGGAGCCTCCACGCCCACGGTGATGTCGGCGCGCGCGAGATCGTCGCTGAGCGCGTAGCCGAAGCCCACGTGGCGGATATGCGCCCGGGGGCGCACCAGGAAGCCGGCCTCGGCCCACAGGCCAAGCGGGATCAGCCTCGGGTGCCAGTCCCACCCGTAGCTCACCGCGGGCTTGCAGGAATCGCCTGCCTGCGCCCTGTCCGCGGGCGCGCCGGAGCGCTTTGGGGCGGGCAGGACCACGACGTCGAGAAGCGTGCCCTCCTGGCGGTCCGAGAGGTCCACCTCGAAGGCAGAGAACAGTCCCACGTGGTTCAGCACGGTCCGCCCGTCGAGGCGCACCTCGCACGCATAGTCGACTCCTCCGCACGCGAAGACCAGCTCCTCGCCGGCCCCGAGCGCCACCTTCGGAATCCGGGTGCGGTAGAGCCAGTGGGAGTCCTCAAGGCCGTCGTAGGCGCGGACATTGTCGCCGTATTCGGGATCAGGCAGCCCCCGGGCGCGCGCCCAGTCGAGCTGGACGGCGCCGGGCACGGTCGCGGGGATCCAGCCCACGGGGTCGGCATCGATCCGGTCGAGGCGGGCGAGAAGCCAGTCCGCCGCGACCCGCCGCCACATGGGGCGGCCGGCGATCGACTCGGCGCCCTTCACTTGAAGCCTTGCTCGCGCCCGAAGGCGAGGCACTCCGCGAGCGGGAGGACGCCCCCTGAGCACGTGGGGTGCATGAGCGACGCGGCCGCGGTGCAGGCGCCGAGCTCGAGCGAGCGGGCCATGGGCCAGCCCTCGTGGAGGCCGAAGAGGACGCCCGCCGCGAGGGCGTCGCCAGCCCCGACCGTGTTGGCGACGAGGCCCGCCGGCATGCGGACGGCGGGCTGCCACACCACCTCCCCGGCTCCCGAGCAGGCGCACGCCCCCTCCGGAAAGTGCAGGACGGCCCAGCCGCGCACGCCGAGCCCGACGAGGGCGCCGGCCGCCGCCTCGACCGCCATCCTGTCGAGCGAGGCGCCGCGTCCGACGGGGATCCGGGAAACCTGCTCCGCCTCGAAGTCGTTCACGAAGAGGATGTCGACCTCGGGGAGGACCGGCGCGACCGTGGCCCGGAAGTTGGGGGCCGCCGCGCTAACGCAGTCGAGCGCGGTCATGAGCCCGGCGGCGCGCGCGCGGCCGAGGACACCCCGCGCCTCCGGCGTCCCGTCGGCGCCGGGCGCGTCGAGGCGGTCGAGCAGGAGCAGGTAGCCCAGGTAGAAGATGCGCGCCTGCGTCCCCGAGAAGTCGAAGTGCTCGGGCCCCAGGTGGGCGTTCGCGCCGCGGTCGTGGAAGAACGTTCGGCGAGCCGTTCCGCGCACCGCCATGACGTCGGTGTAGCTCGTGCAGGGCCCCTCGACGGGGCGCAGGCGCCCAGCGTCTATCCCCGACTCCCGGCAGTCGGCGAGGATGGCCCGCCCGTCGGCGTCGTCGCCGACGAGCCCGAGGCCCGCGAGGGGAAACGGGGCGCCGAGCCTCGCCAGGTCCTTCAGCAGGTTGTAGGGGCCGCCGCCGTTGCCATCGGCGCGGCCGACGATGTTAGCGAGGCCGTCCTCCGCGGGCCACGCGTCGATCGTCTTCACGTGGTCGCGGATCCAGTTGCCTGCCGCCAGTATGCCGGAGCGCATCGCGTCAGTCCCTTATGAGCCGGACGGCCGGCGGCTCGTCCTCCTCGATCTCCGGGAACCGGCCGACGCCGGGGTCCAGGAAGAAGTTGTCGTTGAGGTCGTCGTTCGCGGTGGAGACCTCGCCTATGATGCACTCCGCGGACGAGGGCCAGAAGGTGTGCCAGACCCCGGGCGCGAGGGTCACCCGGGAGCCGGGGGCGAGGGTGAGGTCGGCCCCCGAGTGGACGTCGAGCGGCCTGCCGTCGACGCGCGCGGTGAACGTCGCCTTCAGGGCGCCGGGCGTGGGCCTCGAGGGCCACAGCCTGAGCGTCAGCTCCCCCGCTCGGCAGATGATGTCCTCCTTCTTCCTCGCGTGCGCGTGGGTGGGCGTCGCCTGGCCGCGCCGCGCGTACATGAGCTTCTCGCTGTACTCCTGCTCCTCGGCCAGGTTGACGAGCGCAAGGCCGTTCCTGTCGAAGTCCCCGAGGCCAAAGTCGGTGATGTCCCACCGCGCCCGGGGCGGGAGCGCCCAGTGGTTCGCCTCGAAGAAGGCGAGCGCGTCGCGGTGGGCCCTGTTGATCTCCGAGCGCTTCATGGCGTGGTCAAAGGGACACGACCGACCGGTCTCGCTGGCTCTCGAGCGCCGCGGCCCACAGCTCGTGCTGCGCCACCGCCTCGTCGGGCGTCGCGCAGCCGAAGCGGCCGCCGAGCAGGCCGGCGCGCTCCGACAGGAACGCGGCCCACATCTGCATCAGGAGGTCGGGAAACCCCGGCTCGAAGACCGCGCCGGTGATCGTCCTGAAGGCCATGTCGAACCCGAGGTCCGTCTTCTCCCAGGTCTGCTCCCTGTCCCGGCGGTACGTCCAGAGGGTCTTGGGCTCCTTCGTCGAGTACCGGACGCCCCGGTCGGTGCCGAGCGCCTCGAAGACCCAGGTGTTCGTCTCGGTGGGGGCCATGCGCTTCATCTCGAGGGTCATGGGCACCGGCTCCCCGGCCAGCTCCACGGTGGAGTGGAGCACGGCATTGTCCCAGGTGTCGCAGGGCGCGACGCCCCCGCGGCCGTCGGGGCGCGTGCGGTAGATCTTCTGGAGGCTCGCGTGGAGCCTGGCGGGCCTCCAGCCGAGCCTTAGGGGGATGTGGGCGACGTGGAGGCCGAGGTCGTTCATCACGCCGGCCTCGCCGCAGTGGGCGCTCTGGCGCTTCCAGCTGATCGGCTTGGCCGGATCCAGGTCGCTCGAATGCAGGAACGCCGCGCGGATCTCTATCAGGCGGCCGAGCTCGCCCGACGCGGCGAGGCCGAAGGCCCGGCGCGCGCCCGGGAGGAAGGGGAACTCCGAGGACACCCGAACGAAGCGCCCGAGCCTCGCGGCCTCGGCGCGGATGCGCCGCGCCGACGCGAGGTCGATGCCGAAGGGCTTCTCGGCGAGGAGGTCCTTTCCGGCCCGGATCGCGTCGACATAGATGGCCTCGTGGTGGTCGTGGGGCACCGCTACGTAGACCACGTCGACGTCCGCCCGCGCGACGAGGACCCTGTGGTCGGCGTCGAAGTGCCTCACGGTGGGCACCTGGTGGAACCATTCGAGGGCCGCGGGATTCACGTCGCAGACGGCGGTCAGCTCCGGGCGCACCGGGCAGTCCAGGAGCGCGAACCACCGGCCGAAGGCGCTGGCGGCCTCCCGGCCCATGAGGCCGGCGCCGATGACGCCTACGCGGACGGGGATCTGCGGGCTGGTTGCGCTCAACGCAGGAGGGCGAGCGCCTCGCCGGGCGTGGCCCCGTCATGGACGACGGCCATCAGGGCGCGCGTCATCCTGGCCGGGTGGGGGTGCTGAATGATGTTGCGGCCGTAGACGATCCCGGACGCGCCCTGCCCGAGGAGGGCGGCGGTGCGCTCGAGGAGCTCGGCCTCGGGCGCCCTCCCGCCCCCGCGCACGAGCACCGGCACGCCGCCGGCGACCTGCACGACCCTGTGGTAGACAGACACGTCGTCGGTGGGGTCGGCCTTGATCACGTCGGCGCCGAGCTCCGCGGCCTGGCGCACGAGGGGGATGATCTTCGCGGGGTCGCCGTCGACCATGTAGCCGCCCGCCCTGTCGTTGGGCCTGAAGACGAGGGGCTCAACCATGAGGGGCATGCCGAAGCGCTCGCACTCGGGCTTCAGGCTGAGGATGTTCTGGAGGCACTGGTCGGCGAGGCCCGGCTGGTCGGGGATGCTGAAGAGGTTGACGACGACGCATGCCGCGTCGAGCCGAAGCGCCTGGAGGACGGGGTCGGCGATCATGCGCGAGAAGAGGACGGCGGGCAGCCGCGTCCCGTAGACGTTCGCGACGTCGGTGCGAAGGACGAGGGCGGGCTTGGGGCGCACGGCCAGCCCCTGCAGGTGGGGAGCCTGCCCTACGGTGAGCTGGATCGCGTCCGGCCCGGCTGCGGCCAGCGTCTCCACGGCTTTCGGCAGGTCCTCGATGCCGGCGAGGAACGACGCCTCGTTGAAGAAGCCGTGGTCGATCGCAACGTCGAAGCAGCGGCTGGTGCGGGGATTGAAGAGGCGGTTCAGGCGGGCGGAGTTCATCGGGAGGGGACGGTGTGCACGCGCACGCGCGCGCGACTGAGCTCGATCCGGTCGTCCCTGGAGAGGTCCCGGTCGGTGACAAAGTCCGTGAAGGCGCCCCACGGGGCGAACCGAAGCGCGGAGGGACGGCCCCATTTCTCGGCGTGCGCGACGAGGATGCGCCTGCGGGAGCGCCGCAGCACCTCGGTCTTGACGGCGGCCTCGGCGACCTCGGTGGTCGAGGCGCCGGACGAGCCGTCGAGTCCGGAGGCGCCCACGACCGCAGCGTCGAAGCGGAGGTTCTCGAGCCAGCCCTGCGCGAGCGCCCCCGTCATGGCCAGGCTCATGGGGCGCACCTCCCCGCCGACCGCGCTCAGGGTGGCCCGGGACTCGCCGGCGAGGGCGAGGAGCGGGACCGAGTTCGTGAAGATGCGAAGCGAGGCGCGGCCAAGCAGCGCCCGGCCGGCCTCGAGGCAGGTGGTGCCGGCGTCGACAAAGACCGTGCCCTCCTCCGGCACGAGCGCCGCCGCCGCGACGCCCAGGCGGACCTTGGCGCTCGCGGCCCTCTCGGTCTTGCGCGAGTACGGCGGCTCGACCAGGGAGAAGTCGTGGGGGAGCAGGGCTCCCCGCGTGCGCATGGCCAGGCCGGCCACGGCGATCTCCGTGAAGTCCCGCCTCGCCGTCGCCGCCGAGATCCCGAGGCGCGACCGGGTCTCCGCGGCCGTCAGGCGCCCGCGCTCGGCGAGCAGGCGCAGGATCTGGCGGTGCCGTTCCGGGGCGAGCATCGCCGAGTCCTAGCGGACGGGCAGCGGGACGCAAATACAATGAGCTAAATCGCTCAAATCGCTCACAATCGCCACTAGGCCTCGCCGCGGGCCGGCACGTACCGGATCTCCCTGACCTCTATCTTCCCGGAGACCGCCTGGACGAAGGGCTTCCCGTCCGTGACGCCGACCGTCCCGTAGCCTGTGGCCGTCGAGAGGAAGCACCGGTAGTCTCCCGCCAGGGCCGGCCGAAGGTGGAGCACGCCGTCGACGGCGTCGTAGCGGGCGCCGCCGAGCGCCTCGAGGAGAGCATACGACGCCATGGCGCGCGCGTACCAGTGGCCCCACTCGTACTCGTCAAAGGGGTTGCGGGCCTTGCCGTCGTAGCGCGCCCGGCACGCGCGCACGATCTCGAGCCCCTCTCCCGGGAGCCCCATCATGATCATGTGCGAGGCCGCCTGGTACTCGATGCCGGTCCAGACCTCGTTGGAGTAGACGAAGGGGAGCGAGGGCATCCCGCCCCTGGGCCACGAGCAGAGGAGGAGCCCGCCCTCGGCGCCGTTGGCGTACGTGGGGCGCTGCGGGTTTGCATGCTCCGCAAGGCTGGCCTTGAAGTTGTGCCGGTAGACGGCCGTGAGGTGGCTGCGCACCCTCTCCGGATCGAGCACCTGGCCGACGCCGCAGAGGAGCGCGAGCCATGAGCCGAGGATCCCGTCGGAGAGGCAGCCGGCCCCGTACTGGTACTTGGGCCCCTCCCTCTGCATGAGCTCGGTCGCCTCCCGGGAATAGGCCCCGCCGTAGGACTTGCCGTCCTCCCCCGGCGACGCCTTCAGGCCCTTCCACTCCACGCGCTGGACGTAGAATTCGCCGTTGTAGAGCTCCGACCCCAACCTCGCCGCGGCCTTGGCGCGAAGATCCTCGTAGCCCGCGACGTCGTCGCCCAGCGCGCGCCCCATGGCGACGGCGGCCGCGAGGGCGCCGACGTAGAAGCTGGCGATCATCCCGTTCGGGCCCCAGAACTCGATGTCGTACGTGTTGTGCTGCGGCTCCTCCGGCAGGCCCTTGCGCCCCGGGTCCCAAGTGCGGATGCAGTAGTCGAGGCTCGTGCGGACCTTGGGCCAGAGCCCGCGCAGCCACGCGGTGTCGCCGCTGATGCGCCATTCGCGGTGGACCTTCATGATGCCGCCGAGCTGGCCGTCGGCGGCCGCGAAAAAGTCGTGCGCCGAGGGCTGGATCGGAAGGGCGACCCGGAAGTTCTGGTGGCCCTCCTCGTTCTGCCCGGGGCCGAACTCCGTCTCGCGCAGCGAGCGCTCAAGCGAGGGGAAGAGGTGCGCGACCGCCTGGGCGTAGTTCCAGACGTGCGTGCAGGTTCCCTCCCCCTGGGCCTCCTCCTCGTCGCATCCCTCCCACCCGTAGAAGCGCCCGTCCGCCTGGCGCAGCACCGTCGGCGACTTCAGGATGCCGAGGTTCGCCGCGGCCGCCTCGACCGCCTCCGCGGGCAGGGTCGTGTCGAAAAAGCAGTCGGAGAAGGCCTGCGTGCGCCGGCGCAGGTCCATGTAGTGCTCGCCCCAGTAGGCCGAGAGCTCGTCGATGGAGGCGAAGCGCCCGCCGTACCAGGGCTGGTAGTAGTCCGACGGCTTCGCAGGGGGCGTCGGCTCCGGGAGGGCCTTCCGGATCCTGGTCCTCGGAGAGTACCATGCGAGGCGCAGCCTTATGGTCTTGCTTTCCCCCGGGGCCAGGTGGAAGGGGACGAAAAGAGAGGCGCCCGTCGGCTTCTTTCCCTCGGCCGGGACGTCGCGGTCATAGGCGGCGCCCTGCTCCACGTCGCGCCACGCAATCGTGAGCGGGTCGAACCACTGCCCGCGGAACCAGGCAAGGTTCACCCTGGTCGCGGGGTCGTCCACAGCCGCCGAGAACCATGCGTCCTCGTCGCCCTTCGCCGGCCACGCCCCGCCGTAGAGGACCAGACCGCCAGGGATGCGCCGCGCTCCGCGCTCCGGCTCCGGGCCGCCGCTCCACTCGTCCATCAGCGCCGGCAGGAAATTCCTGACGTTGAAGGAGAACACGGCGTCGAGCTCCTCATGGCCGACGTGCGTGAAGGTGTACTCGAGGCCGGCGACGGGGAGGCTGGAGGCGTCGGGGTCACCCGGCTCGAACGGGCTCCACCCCGTGATCCTCGCGGAGATGGGGAGGGAGGCGTCCTCGAGCTCGACGCGGGCGAACGGGAAGTGCGCGCGGAACGCCGCGCTCTTGAAGCGCGGCAGCCCTGCGCCCATCGGCGCCGACCCGCTGCACGCGTGCCTGCGCTCGTAGAGCTTCCACTTGGGCACGGGCCCCTCGACCACGCGCGCGACCTTCTCCGGGCCGCCGAGGGAGATGGCCGCGAACATCCCGGGCTCGTTCTGGACCTTGGGCTGGTTGCGGACGGAGACGTTCGTCAGGGCGCCGGTGCCCCCGAGGCATATCATCCCCGCGCCGATGCCGCCCATGGGGAACGCGACCTGGTCCAGGTGCTCGCCCGCGAAGGTGGAGTCGGGACCCCGCGGGGGCGCCGGCTCGGGCGCGCGGGCCGCGCCGTCAGCGCCCCTGGAGAGCGACGACCCCGCGGCCACCGCGCCAAGCGCGCCGACTGAGTTTCGCAGGAATTCCCGCCTGGCGATGAGTTTCTCTGGCACGGGGTCCGTTCTTTTTGCCGGAGGCGACTGGGCGGTCCTACCGTGACGGCGCGAGCATGAACGCGTCAATTCCGACGGTGAGGTTTCCGGACAGGGGGTTCTTGTCGGTGACCCTGGCCGTGACGGGATTTGGCCCGGCCTTGAGGTCGGCCGCGCCCAGGGGGACCTCCCTCGGGCTCATCGCCGGCGAGTAGAGGTCGACGGGGCCGCCGAGCGGCGCGCCGCCCAGCGAGAACTGGACGACGCCGAAGCCGGGGCCGGTCACCATCCGGGCCGTGACCTGGAACCTGCCGTCCGCCTTGCTCGGAACCTGGACCGTCAGCTCCGCGCCCGGCTGGTCGGCCTGCCAGAAGAGGGCGGCCCGCTTCGACCAGGCCTCGCCGTAGTCCCAGTTTCCCATGTCCTGCGACCAGACGCCGCCCGAGGTCGCCTTGGCCGAGGGGACAAGGTCCTCGGCCTCGACCGCCCCGGCGATGGCGAAGGCGGTCATGGGTGCTAGGTTCGACGGGAGCAGGTCCTTCGGCAGGGGGAACGGGGCGGGGGAGGAACCAGCCAGGTAGTAGTAGGCCACCGAGGAGTAGTCGGCCGTCTCGTTGTTCCCCGTCCCGTGCTCGATCGTGAAGCGGATCGATTTCGTGAACGGGATGGCGTCCTCGATGTGCCAGCGGTAGGCGGAGACGCGCGACCTCGCCTCGTCCTTGATGATCACGCCGTGGTAGGGCGCCGAGTAGACGCCCCTGTCGAAATACCAGCCCGAGGAGAAGTAGTCCTCGGTGCCCGTCCCCTCGATCGCCGGCGTCGCGCCGCCGTCGATGTAGACCATCTCGTTCCCCTCGAGGAAGTAGAGGGCCTTGCCCGCCATGAAGAGGGCCGTCCCGACGTAGTGGCCCTCACCGGCCGTGTCCAGGATAGTGTAGTTTTTTCCCGGGGTGGTGGGGTTCTCGCGGCGGAACTGCGCGTGGAAATGCCGCGTGTCGGCGGGAAGGGTGTCCAGGGCCGTGTAATCGATGTTGTAGTAGAACGAGTCGATCGGCCTGTCGGAGCCGTTGGTCAGCGTCCAGCGGGCCGACCTGTGGAACGGCATCGGCCAGTAGCAGTTGTACCCGCCCGACGTCTCGTCGAGCGGCATCGAGATGAAGTCCTTCTGCTCGCCGAACCCGACGCCGAAGAAGGCCCCGATGGGGCACTCGACGCTGGGATTGGTGTCGCCGTCCCAGTACATCCTGAGGATGGTCTGGCTGAGCACGGCGACGTCCTCGCGCGGCGCGATCGTGACCCAGAACCGGTGGACGGTGCCGGCGCCCTCGTGGGTGAAGAGGGTCGCCGTCTGGCCTGGCTTGATGTGGAGCGCGTCGTCGTTCATGTGCCTGCGGTCCCACGAGCCCTCATGCATGGCCCTGCCCGCCCGCGGGCTCGCGAGGTTGGAGAGGGGCGAGGAGAATACCGGGTCGGACTGCGCGCGAGCGGGCGCCGGTGCTGCTAGGAGGGCCGCGGCGGCAAGCAATAGGGCAGCGCCTGGCGCCCCGTTGGGGCGAGTCGATAGGGGTTTCATCGGGGTCCGCCAATATCGGCCGCCGGAAACCGTTAGCCAAGCATAGAACCTGCGGGCGGGCGGCGCGCCCGCGCCTTGGTCATCCGCCGACCGCCGTCGCCAGCCAAGGGGAGATGCGCCGTCCTACGGCGCAATCTCCATGTGGTATTGGTAGACGCCGTCGACAAACTTGCCGTGGTCGACCGCCGGCACGAACAGGGTCCCCCTCTGGAACCCGTCCTGGAACATCTTCAGTGTGTCCGGCGCCATGTCGTAGGGAGTCACGTCGACGCTCGATACCTTGCCGTCGGCGGCCACGTGGAACGTGGCGTCGACCTTGTAGATCTTCATCTTGCGCAGCATGGCCGCGACCAGCGGGTTGCCCATGAGCATGGGGTCCGATCTCCCGTCGGCGAAGGCCACCGGCTGCACCGCCCGGTAGTAATGGAGCTTGGCAAGCCAGACCTTCGGGTCGTTCGGCTTCATGTGGTCAAGCAGGCTGCTGAGCTTCCCGAACGTCGCCTTGACCTGGTCGTCCGTCGTCGAGTCGGGACCGGCGAGCGCCACCCCGTTGCGCGTCATGGCGACGATGCCGTAGAAATTCGTCGGAATCATGTGGGCGAGCGTGCGCATCTGGACCTCGGATTCGAAGACCGTGAACATCCAGTCGCCCTTTGTGTTGACCGAGATGTCGAACTGGTCCTGCGCGGTGTCGCCCACGCCAAACACGACGCCCTGCACCATATCCGGGTGGGCCTTCACTAGGTCCGCATAAAGCTGCGGCGTGGACCGCTGGAGCTCGTTCCACGACATGTTCTTGTCGGCCTGTGTGAAGAAGATGATGTAGAATTCCGGCTCCGGGCGGCCGCTCTGGCTGTAGGGCGCCAGCTCGGATCCACTGTAATTCAGGAGGCGCCCGTAGAGCTCCGCGCTTATCTTGCTGGTGGCCGTCTTCCAGTCGGCGGACCGCTCGGTGGCCCCCGATTCCTTCAATTCCTTGTAGAACCGCACGCAATCCTCGTTGGAAAGCGAGCTGAGCGGAACGAACGTGCCGTCGTCAAAGAGGGCCCAGGGGCCCAGCACCTCGGATGGGGTTGCGGAGAAGCTCTCGCCCTTGGCGTTCTTCCAATTATCGGCCTTGGCGGCCGCAAATGTGGCCATGCCGCAGCAGGCGGAGGCAATTGCGACGCACACGCTCAGTCGGGGTAGCCTTGGAGTCATTTAGGGGTAGGGTCCCGACCATAGGTCGGCCGCCTCCGCGCGGCAAGTGGCAAGATTCGCGCAGCAGCCCAGTCCCCGGTGGCGGGAGCAGCTCCTTGGAATCCAACAGCTAGGCGACCTCGGCCACGGGCGCCGGGTGGAGCAGGCCGTGCACGGCCCCGAGAAGGGCCTGGATCTTGAAGGGCTTGATGAGGAAGGCTCCCCCGAAGCGCGCGGTCTTTCCGTTGCGGCCCGCGCTGGAAAGCCCGCTTATGGCGAGGACCTTCACCCTTGGATTCAGGTGGGTGGCAATGTTGGCCAGCGCGGCGCCGTCGAGGTTGGGCATGATCAGGTCGGTGATCAGTACGCTTATCTCGCTGCTGCGCGTCGCGAAGAGCGCCACGGCCTCGGCCCCGTCGGCGGCCGTCAGCACCCGGTACCCGTTGCGCGAGAGCATGGCGGCGGTGATGTCCCGAATCTGGAGCTCGTCGTCGACGACCAATATGAGCTCCCCGTTCCCCCGGTCCCCCTTGGGCGGGACGAAGTCGCCGGTCGACCCGTTCGCGGGGACCTCCGCCGCCGGCAGGTACACGCGGAATATGGTGCCGCGGCCGGCCTGTGTCTTGAGGCTGATGAATCCGTTGTGGTTCTCCACGATGCTGCGCACCGTCGAGAGCCCGAGGCCCGTGCCCTTGCCCTCGCCCTTGGTGGTGAAGAAGGGCTCCCATATCTGCGACAGCACCTCGGCCGGGATGCCCGTCCCTGAATCCTCGACGTGCAAGACGACCCATGCCCCGGGCCGGGCCCCTTCGATCTTGCGGGCGGTGACCTCGTCCAGGAGGCAGTTTTCCGCCGAGAGCCAGAGCGTTCCCCCGTCCTTCATGGCGTCGCGGGCGTTGACGCAGAGGTTCAGGAGCACCTGGTGAATCTGCGTGGGGTCGGCCATGATGGGCCAGAGGTTGCCCGGGAAGTTGTCCTCGACCTTGATGTTCTTCGGGAAGGTCTCGCCGGTCACGGTCAGTGCCTCCTGCAGCAGATGCTCGATATGGACGACCTGCTGCACGCTGCCGGCCCCGTGGGCGAACGACAAGATCTGGCGCACGAGCTCCACGCCGCGCTCCGCGCTCTTCTCAAGGGACGTGATGATGCGAAGGTCCTCGGGATTGGTCGCATGCTCCCGCAGGACGGGCGCCGCCAGGATGATGGGCGCAAGGACGTTGTTGAGATCATGGGCGATCCCCGAGGCCAGCATCCCGATGCTCTCCAGGCGCTGTGCGCGCAGAAACTGCTCGTCGAGGCGCTTCTTTGCGACGCCGTCCGGTCCTGCCGCGGTCCTGGCCGGCGGCTGGGGCGAGCCGGTGCCCGAGAAGTTGGCCTCGTCGTAGATGAGGGGGGAGTTCATCTCGTCGACTGAGACCCTCGGTTTGCCGCGCCTGGCGGTGCGCCACGCCCGAAACCCACACGGTGGCTGTCAGCCATTTCATCGGTCTGGAGCTCAGTCCGTGTGCCTAAGTCTTCCATATAGAGGCAAATTGGGTGCAGTGCTCTGTGGGATCGAATTAGAATTCTACGTCTTTTTACGTAATTCTGACATTTCCTGCAGATTGCTAGGTCGTTGCCCGATGCGAGCTTGAGATTGGCCGCAATTGGTTCATAGGATCGGCCTGTGAAAATCGTAATCGTCGAAGATCATTTGATGATTCGTGACGTGATACGGAAGGTCTGCAGCTCCGAGTTCGGCTATTCCGTTGTCGGGGAGACAGATTCAGGCGTGCAGGCCGTGGACCTGATCCTGAAGCACAGGCCGGACGCCGTGATCCTCGACCTCTCGCTCCCCGACATGGACGGCTTCAACGTGGCGGACCGGGTGCTCAAGGTCATGCCGAGCCTGAGGATCCTCATGCTGTCGTCGCATTGCGACGACTACACGCTTTTCCGGGTGGAGAAGTCCGGGGTGCACGGCTTCATCGACAAGAATTCCAACACGGTGGAGATTCTCCGCGACGCGCTGAAGGCGATCGCCGACGGCCGGATCTATTTTTCGCAGGCGTTCCAGGCGGCCCGGATGGCCCGGCGGTCAGACCCGCGCTCGTTCATCAAGGTCCTTTCCGACTGGGAACGGGCCATCCTCTCGCTGATCGGCCAGGGGCTGAGCGACGAGGAGATTGGCGAGCGCCTGAACCTGTCGCCCCGGACGGTCCAGACTCACCGCAGCAACATCCTCCGAAAGCTGGACCTCAAGGGCACACCCAAACTGATCGCCTTCGCCGTTGAGAACGGCTTCACGCAGGTCCAGTCGAAGCACGGATCGATTCCAGTTTATACTTGAACGAGGCGAATTCGCGCTCGAACTCGTCGAAGAGCTGCTGGAGCTTCTCCGGGCTGGCGTCCGCGGAGCTCCTCTGGAGCTGGGAGGCCAGCTTCGTCAGCCGCTCGTATTTCACGACGCTGCAGTGCGAGAGCAGCCGGTGCGCAATTCGGTGGATCTCATCGCGCTCCCCGGTCTCAACGATCCGCCGGGCGTTGGCGCGGTCGACCTCGAATGAGGCGAGGAACCTGTCGATCTGAATGGCGAGGCCCTCGAGGGTCTCGTTCCCGAGGAAGCTCAGCATCTCCATGTCGATTTCGCCGGGCGGCTCCAGGGTTATGTTCTGGGAGCGCACCTCAATCGAGCCCGCCGTCCGGAGGGAGCCGCCGAGGTCGCGCAGCGCCGCGGCGATCTTCGCCGGCGTGATCGGCTTGGAGATGAACGCGTCCATTCCCGCCTGAAGGCAGGCCTCCTTGTTGAAGTCCGACGAGTGGGCCGTCGTGGCGATGATGATCGTCCTCCTCGTGGACGGCTCGACCGCCCTGTAGCGGGAGGCCACCTCGGTGCCGATCAGCCCGGGCAGGTTCCAGTCGAGGAACGCGACGTCGTAGAACGACTCCTGGAGGCGCGCGAGCGCCGCCACCCCGTCGTTCACGACGTCCGACTGGATGTCGAGCTTCCGCAGGACCGCCTGCATCGCGACCACGTTGTAGTCGATGTCCTCGACGATGAGCGCGCGAAGCGGGATCTTCCTCGCCGCCTGGGGTGTTGTCCCGTTGCTGGTTTCGCTTGTCGCGACAAAGGGTATCTCCGCCCAGAAGTTGGACCCCTCGCCGGGCTTTGAGTCCACGCCGACCCTTCCCCCCATCTTGCCCGCGAGCAGGCGGCACACGGCGAGCCCAAGGCCCGTGCCCCGGATGTTGCCGGTGCGGGCGGACTCAAGCCGGGTGAATTTGGTGAAGAGTGTGGCTATCTCTGCCTCGGTCATTCCAGGGCCCTGGTCGCGGACGAAGAAGCGCACCCTTTCATGGAAGCCGGGGGAGGCGCCAACGACGATGGGCTTTCCGGCGCCGAACTTGAGCGCGTTCGTGATGTAGTTGAGGATGATCTGCTGAATGCGGGCCGAATCGCCCACAAGCTGGTCGGGTACATTCGGATCCATCGAAACGCTGATGCTGGTGCCCGCGGCGCGGGCGTATTCGGTCATCATGGAGACGCACTGCTCAAGGAGGACACGGGATATGAAGGGCGCCGACCGGAGCTCGATCTTGCCGGCCTCGATCTTTGAGAAGTCGAGGACGTCGTCCACGAGCGTCGCGAGAAGCGTGGCGCAGCTGTTGATCGAGTCCGCCAGGTGCCGCTGTTTCTCGTCCAGGATCGTCTCGTCGAAGGCCAGCGATAGGCCCAGGATGCCCGAGATCGGATTGCGGATCTCATGGCTCATGTTGGCGAGGAACTCGGACTTTGCCTCGTTGGCCTTCTCGAGCTGCTCGGTCTTCTTTTTGACGAGGGCCTCGAGGCGAACATTCTGCCTTCGAAGGAAGGCCACGCGCCACTGAAACGCGCCGTAGACGCCCGCGACAGCCAGGAAGCCAAAGGCGACCAGCGCGGGGAGCGTCTTGTACCACGGGGGAAGGACGGTGAATCTCCATGTGGCGGGGGCGCTTGCCATTCCAGCGTCGTTGATGACCCGCACGGCGAACTCGTAATGGCCGTCCTGGAGGCCCGCGAGGCTGAGGTGATTGCCGTTGGCCGGCGCGGACCATTCGTCACTGCTTCCGGCGAGCTTCGTCTGGAACCGTACGGCCTCGCGCCTGCCATATTCCACAGCCGAGAAGTCAAATTCTGCCGAATTCCTCGCGGCCGGGAGCTCTTCGCCCATTCCCAAGCTGGAGTTGATCAGAGGCGCGCGGGGCGTCTCGACCGACTTGAGCTCATCGGGAACGAGGCGCAGCACCCCGTCAATGCCCCCTATCCAGACCACGTTGCGGTCGTCGACAAAGAGCGATTTTATCTCCCCAATCTGCGTGAGGCCCGGAACGGCGAAGGGTTTCCAGTAGGCTGGCTTCCCGGCCCTGGCGGAAAGGCGTCCGAAGATGGGTATCCTTGGGCCGTCGGCAAATGGGCTTTCAAATGCAACCCAAACGGCCCCGGACAAATCCCGATTGGAAATCGTGATCGCCGGCGAGATTGGTGTGACCGCTAGAAATTCCGGCGGCGCCAACTGCGTTGAATAAAACTCCACGCCTTTGCTTGTGAACACCGCCATTGAATCCTCCACGCGAGCGACGCTCACGCGTCCCGCGTAGGGCAAGCCATCCGGGGATTGGAGCCGTTCTGGCTTCGTTGGCTTGTCCGACGGCTGGCGTATTATGAACCCGCCGCGAGTCTCCGTTCCAACCCAGACGTTTCCGCTCCTGTCCTCGACCATCGTCCGAGGGACGTCGGGAAGGTGCGAGAGAGTCGTCGCGGCTTCGCCTGTGTTCGTATCGAGCCGGACGACGTCAAAGCCACTTGCGAGCAGGAAGCCTTCCGGGTGCTCCGATTGGCGCAGGAGGAAGACGTCCGTCTTGGAAGAAAAAATCTCCGTTGCTTCGCCCGCGTCAATGCGAACGACCCGCTTGAAGCCGGACGCGTAGATCGTGCCGTCGGGTCCCTCCTCCAGGTCCATGTAGTGGCCGGACAGCTTTGGAATCGCCTCAAAGCGCGCCGCATTGTCGCCGCCGATGGGAAGCCCGAAGACGCCTTCTTCTGTCGCGACTAGGATCGATGACCTGTCTCCGGCGATGCTGACGCAGGACTTGCCGATCAAACCCTCCTTGGGTCCAAACAGCGTGACCCCTTCACCCAGGGCGATTTGGGCGATTCCGACGGGAGAAGTCGTCCACAATGCGCCGTCGCGGGAAACGAAGAGTGAAAAGATGCCGCGCGACGGCAAGCCATCGTCGGTCGTTATGATACGTTCGACGGCTCCCGATCGGTTCAGAATCGCTAGGCCACCGTAAAATGTGCCGAGGCAGAGTTCGCCGCTCGGGGATCGGCAGGCGGATATGAGAACGTTCCTGCGTATGAAGTCGGATACCCCGGGCGCGAATTCCGAGATCTTTCCGTCATCAAAGCGGCGCAGTCCATCCGTGGTCGCAAGGAGCCAGCCCTTGGAATCCCTCTCCATCCATATCACGCCCGCGTTGTTCAGGGCCTCCGCCGAAAGGAACTTCCGCGGGCCTCCAGATTCCAGAGTCCAGAGGCCGGTCGGCGTATGGCTGACAAAAATCTCCCCGTCCGCCTCGATGGCCTGCAATCTCCGGGCGCCCGGCATGGCATAAGCTTGAAATCGGCTCCCGTCCCAGACTAAGACCGAAGTAGTCGTAATAAACACAGCTCCCTCGCCACGGACAATGACTTGCCAAACGTCCCCGATCTCACGTGACGAATCAGGCAGAAACTCAACCAGGGAGTGATAGGCCGACAACCCCTTGTCGGTTCTCTCGAAGAAGCCAATTTCGTTTAAAGCCGCCACCCAGAGGCGTCCATTTGGAGAAAGGGCCAGTCCGCGGACCGCATAACTTCCCGGAACGGAATGATTGAGCCAACGTTCTCCGTCGAAGCTGAGCACGCCATGGCTGCCGAAATAAAGAATGCCGTTCCCGTCTTGCGCGGTCGCAAAGCTCGCAACCCCGTTTCCCGTGTCCCTTTCCGAGAAGGTGGTGATAATCGGGCGGCCCTCCTCGGCATTCGCCAACGCCGTCATTCCCAATGCCAAGACCGCCCATATGAACCTATGGAAGAATTGGGTCGGTCTCACTTTAGGGTCAATCGTAGGCGCAATATTATGCTACAGAAAATCACGTAATCGCGGGCTTGAAAATAGGCGATTTGGTTTATGGGCAGCCGGGGAATAATGAATCTATATTTGTACCGATGAAAACAATCAACCGCATGGCGCTAGGAACACTCTCCAGTCTTCTGCTTTCAGCAGGACTGACACGGGCCGCTCAAAAGCTGGACCCCCTCACAAACTCGATCAAGGGCCGCAATCTCGATTTCGGCTGCAATCTTGCCCCCGCCAGCGATTGCACTACTTCGCCCTGTCTTTACCAGTAGACTGAGCTTCGGCAAAGGGCCACTTAGGCACCTCACGACGCTACCATGCTCAGCGTAGCAGGATATCGTTATCGAAACGTTCTGGAGTCCGAGGGAGGTCCCGTCAGCCGGGTCTCCCTCCGCGAGTTCCCCGTCTACGGCCGCCCGATGTACCAGGCGAACGCCTGGCTTTCGGACAAGGTCGTCACCCGCCGAAAGAAGTTTGCGCTTTACAGCGACGCGGATGGCACGGGGACTGCCGAGACCCCGATGGTCGCCCGGTATATGGCGATCTCCGAGACCATGGAGCGCTGGGCCTACCGCGTGAAGGTGCGGGCAACGGACCGCGAGCTCTACGGCTTTGACATCGACGAGTCGTCGAACGGCATGGCGGCGTTCCCGGGGCTTTTCCGCACGGAGGCGCGCAGGAGGGCGCAGCTGGAGGCCGTCGAACGCACGAGCATCATAGCCTGGTGGGAGGGTGTCCTTGACGGGGAGGTCCGCCCCACCGAATGGCCGGGCATCAGCGCCCTTGTGCTGCCGAGCCCGATCGGTTTCGGCGTCACTGTCGTGGCTTTCCGCGAGGTGCGACCCGACTGCTTCGCCTACGGCCAGGGGGCCGCGATCAACTATTTCGGGGCCTGTGAGCGGGCGGTCATGGAGCTGGCGCGCAACGAATACGTGCTGGGCCTTCGCCGGGTCTCCCTCGGGCTTGCGGCGCAGGACGCGCCGTCCGACCTCTTCGAGCGGCGCTGCCTGTTTTTCTCGACCGCCGAGGGGCACGCGATGTTCCAGGAGCGGATCCACCGCAAGATTTCCGGGCCGCGGTTCAAGTCCGAGGTGATTTGCGACTCTGAGATCGAGGGCCCCTGGTCGGAGTATGCCTCGGTTTGGCGCGTGCTTATCCGTCCGGCGACGACCGAGTTCCTCGTGAACTCGGAGAGATACTTCTTCTGGTAGGACGGCCCTGGCCCGGAAGTCATGTGCGTGTGGCGCCCCGGCGCGGCTCTGCGCGGCGGCATTGCGTAGCCGCGATTTTGCCGAGATACCCGGGATTGCATTCCGACCGATGCAACCGGCGCTTCCGACCACATCCCGCGACTCCCGGGCCTCGCCGCGCGTCCGCACCCCGCTCGTCGCCCTCGCGATATTCGGGGCGACGCTCGCCGCATACCATCCCGCGATAAGCGGGGGGATGCTCTGGGACGACGACGCCCACATCACGGCGCCGAGCCTGCGGACGTGGGACGGGCTGCTCAGGATATGGTTTCACCTGGGGACCACGCAGCAGTACTATCCGGTCCTTCACAGCGCGTTCTGGCTGGAGCACCGCATCTGGGGCGATTCGCTGCTCGGCTACCATCTGGTTAACGTTGGCCTGCACGCGGCGGCGGCATGCCTGTTCGCCGTTGCCCTGGCGCGGATCCGCCCGGCCCCGAGCGGGTTGCCGGGGTCCGAGTGGCTGGCGGCCGCGGCATTCGCGCTGCATCCGGTATGCGTCGAGTCGGTGGCATGGATCTCCGAGCAGAAGAACACGCTTTCCCTGGTCTTCTACCTCCTTTCCGCGCTCGCCTATCTGCGTTTTGAGCGGGAGCGGGCCTGGGGCTGGTACTTCCCGGCATTCGGCCTCTTTGTCCTGGCCCTCCTCAGCAAGTCGGTGACCGCGACGCTTCCGGCGGCGCTGCTCCTGATGATCGCGTGGCGCCGCGGGCGGCTTTCGCTGAGGGACGCCTTGCCGCTCCTGCCCTGGCTCGCCGTTGGCGTCTGCTCCGGGCTCTTCACGGCCTGGGTCGAGCGAGTCTTCATCGGGGCGAAGGGGCAGGCCTTCGACCTCGGCATCGTCGAGAGGGGCTTCCTCGCGGGCAGAATATTCTGGTTCTATCTCGGCAGGCTGCTCTGGCCTGCCAACCTGATGTTCATCTACCCGCGGTGGGAGGTGGCAGCGAGCTGGTCCTGGAGCCTGGGATGCCTGGGCGTGGCCGCGCTCCTCGCGCTCCTCTGGGGAATCCGCGGCTGGAGCCGCGCGCCCCTAGTCGGGGTCCTCTTCTTTGCCGGCTCGCTCCTTCCGGCGCTCGGCTTCTTCAACGTCTATCCGTTTATTTTCTCCTACGTGGCCGACCACTTCCAATACCTGGCGAGCCTCGGCATCATCGCCGTTGTGGCGGACGGCGGGGCGGGCGCGGCTTGGGGAGTCGCGCGGCGCCTGGGCGGGCGGGCTGGGGCGACCGCCCGGTGGCTTTTCCTGGCGGCCCTGGGCGCGGGCCTCGCTGCGCTCTTCGTCCTCACGCTGCGCCAGTCGGCCGTCTACAGGGACGCGGGCGCCCTGTACTCGGACACACTCGCGAAGAACCCGGGCTGCTGGATGGCCGACAACAACCTCGGCGTCACCCTGATGGCCCTGGGCTCGCTGGACGGCGCGATCTCCCACCTGGAGGACGCCGTGCGCCTGAAGCCGGATTACTCCGACGCGCACAATAACCTGGGGAACGCGCTGTCCAAGGTCCCGGGCCGCTCGGCCGAGTCGATCGCGGAGTTCCGCAGGGCGCTGAGCCTCGAGCCGGGCATGGCCCAGGCGCACGCAAACCTGGGCATGGCCCTGGTGAAGAGCCCGGGGACGCGGGCCGAGGGTATTGAGGAATTGGATATGGCGCTCCGGGGCAACGCGGACAATCCCGACTATGCGGACGTGCATGCAAGCCTCGCAGGGGCCCTCGCGGAGGACCCGGCCAGGGCGGCCGAGGCGCTCTCCGAGTATGAGGCCGCCGTCAGGCTCGGGCCCGACTCGCCGGACGTGCGCGACAACTACGGCATCGAGCTCGCCCGCGCGGGCCGGCAGCCGGAGGCCGTGGACCAGTTCGAGCTGGCGCTGCGCCTGCGCCCGGGCGACGCGGATTTCCACAACAACCTGGGCGGCGCCCTGGCTCAGCTCGGGAAGGGGCCGGAGGCGATTGCGCAGTACCGCGAGGCGATCCGCCTCAACCCCGGGTTCGCGGGGGCGCACTTCAACCTTGGCCGGGCGCTTCGCCGCGTGGACGACGACCGGGAGGCGATAGCCGAGCACCGTGAGGCGGAGCGCCTCGCCCCCGGCTCCGCGGAAATCAGGAGCAGCCTCGGCTCAATCTTCTACAGGCTCGGGAGGATTCAGGAGGCCCTGGCCGAGTACCGGGAGGCGGTCCGCCTCGATCCCGGTTCCGCGCCCTACCGAAACAATCTTGGCATCGCACTCACCGCGGCGGACCGTCTCGACGATGCGATTGCCGAGCTACGGATTGCCCTGCGGCTGGAGCCGGGATACGGCGACGCCCACTACAACCTGGGCGTCGCGCTGAAGCGGGCGGGGCGCGAGGCAGAGGCCGAGGCGGAATTCTCTGCGTCGGGCCGGGCGCGGCCCTGACGGCGTCATTCCCCGGGCCGACGGGGCCAAGGTCGTCCCGAATACCGCCGGCACGGGGAAGAGCCTTCGTCTGCAGCAATTTAGTGACCCTTTTACACACTCTTGGCTTGCCCTAGTGGGTCGAAATGGGTTGAAATGGGGTATTGTGGGGCAGGCCCACTCTCGCTCATCCCATGGCCCAACCCGGCAAAGCATTTTTCACAGGCCTTTTCAGGCACACCCTCGACGACAAGGGTCGCGTCACGATCCCGTCGGCATGGCGCGCGGCGCACGGGGACGCAGACGTGTTTCTGGCGACGCCGCACCCGGACGGATACGTGGCCGTGCTGCCTCCCGCCGAGGTCGAGAAGCTCCACGCCAAGATAGCGCAGATGGCGCTGAGCGACGGCGCCGGCCAGGACTTCGCCTCGAGGTTCTTCGCGCAGACACAGTCTTTCAGTTTCGACAAGCAGGGACGCGTCGGCCTCACGGCCGATTTGCTGGAGCACGCCGGGATCGCGAAGGACGCGGTCCTCGTCGGCTCCCTAACCAAGTTCAACATGTATTCGCCATCCCGGTGGCAGAAGGTCGAGGCGCGCACATCGGGCGAGAACTTCGGCGACATCATGCGCCGCCTCGGAATCTGAAAAATGAACCATAACGGAAAAATGTCCTCCGCACATGAACTGATGAAGCACCCCGCCGTCCACCCCACCTCCCGAAGCACCTATCCCGCCTGGATCGATTCCCAGGATTTTGGAATCGCCCACGCCTGCGCCGTTCCCCGGATCCGCGACAGCCTCGTCCTGCGGCTGGTTGCCGGCAGGAGGCAGGACCGGGCGGCTCCCCTCATTCATGCGACTGGCACTCCCTGATCTCGCAGGCGCGAGCATGATCCCTGGCCACAAGCCCGTCCTCCTTCGCGAGGTCATGGGATTGCTGTCGCCGGTTCCTGGCGGCCGCTACCTCGACTGCACCTTCGGCGGAGGGGGGCATACGCGGGCCATCCTCGAGGCCGCTCACGGTGTCCAAGTCGTTGCGCTTGATAGGGATCCCGAGGCGCTTGCGCGGGCCGAGGTGCTTTCGGACGAATTCGCCGGCAGGTTCACGCTCAAGATAAGGAATTTTTCGGACCTGACAGGCCTGGGCGGGGACGGATTTGACGGGATCCTTTTCGATTTCGGGCTCTCGTCCTTCCAGATCGACGATCCTCAGAGGGGGTTCTCCTTCCGCGCCGACGGCCCGGCCGACATGAGGATGGACCGCCGCGCCGGCGTGCCCGCCGGGCAGTGGCTTGAGACGGCGACGACGGAGATGCTCGAGGGCGCCGTCCGCGACATGGGGGAGGAGCCCCACTGGCGCCGCGTCGTGCGCGCCCTCGTCGAGGCGCGCGGAACCGGCAGGCTGGGCCGCACCTCGTCCCTTGCCGACGTCATAAGCGGGGCGATCCCCGCGCGCGTCCGGCACACGTCCCGGATCCATCCGGCCACGCGTTCCTTCCAGGGAATCCGGATAGCCGTGAACAACGAGCTGGCCGCCATCCCCGTGGCGCTTCAGGGCGCCTTCGAGCTGCTCCGCCCGTCAGGCGTCCTCTGCGCGATCAGCTTCCACTCGCTCGAGGACCGCCTCGTGAAGGTGCTTTTCCGGCGCTGGTGCGGCCAGCCGGAGAATTCGGACGACGCGACGCCCCAGGACCTGAGGACGCGAAGCGCCGAGGCGCTGACCCGCCGCCCCGTCACGCCGTCCGACGAGGAGATCGAGGGGAACCCCCGCAGCCGGTCGGCCAAGCTGCGGGCAATCAGGAAACTCTGATGCGCTCCGACAAGAGATCCAATTCCAGGGCCTTCGTGAACCAGTTCATGGTCATCGCGCTCGTGGCCATCTGCGGCTGCTCGACGATCGGCCTGGCGACGGTCTGGATGCGCCACCAGATAACCGTCGCCGCGAACGCGAACAGGGACCTTGAGGCCCAGATATCCCTCTCCGAGCGCCAGATCGAGGAGACCGACGCCGCGATCTCCGCCGAGCAGGATCCCTCGGTGCTCAACCGCAGGAACGCGGATTGGCACCTGGGACTTGTGCCGCCGGGCGAGACCCAGGTGCACCGCATTGCGGACGACACGGTCATTCGCCTCACCGCCATGCATAACAGCAAACTCTTCGGGGAGGGGCCGGCCACGGTGAGCCTGCGAGTCGCGCTAGCGCACTGACGCCGCCTGACCCCCCATGTCGAAGGGCTTCACCTCCAGCTACAGAATCGCCCTTCTAGCGAGCCTGGTCGTTGCGATGTTCGCGGGCGTCGGGGCACGCCTGGTCTGGCTTCACGTGATCGACCGGGACGATCTCCTTCGCTCGGTTAACGAGGCCCGCCGCCAGCTGATCTCAGACAGCGCCCGCAGGGGGGACATCGTCGACGACCACGGGGCGCTCCTGGCGACGAGCCGCTCGGTCGTCGTCCTCGGGGTCGACCCGCAGTTCGTGCGCATTGAGGACGCGGGCAAGCTGGCGCATCTGGCCTCGCTGATCGGCGTGCCGTTCCAGGACGTCGAGAGGATCTGTACGACGAAGACCCGCTCCACGGGCGCAGCAACAGGGGCGCGCGCACCGGCGCCCGAGAGCAGGGTGATCACCCTCATGGCGCCGGCCGGGGCCCAGCCGCCGGCGGCGGCGCCCGACGCCGACGCCCCGGCAACGGACGACACGGAGCTCGACGAGCCGGACAGGGACGACAACCGCCCGATCCGCTGGGCCAAGCTGAGCGACCAGGTCCCGGAATCGGTCTACAAGAGCGTCACGGAGCTCGGCGTCAGGGGCGTGTACGGCAGGCGGGTCTACCGGCGCGACTACCCCCTCAACGAGATGGCGGCCCACATCATCGGCTACGTGGACAGCCAGGAGCACCCGATGGCCGGCATGGAGCACTTCGCGGACTTCTACCTGCGAGGCGAAAACGGGTGGCTTGAATCCGAGAAGGACGGAAAGAGCCGCGAGCTCGCGCAGTTCCGCACCCGCGAGGTGCCCGCGGTTGACGGCTACAATGTCTCCCTCTCGATCGACGCCACGGTCCAGCGCATCGTCGAGGACGAGCTGGCGAAGGTCGCGCAGCAGTACGACCCGCTGAAGGCGACGATCATCGTGAGCGATCCCCGGACGGGGTTCATCCTCGCGCTCGCGAACTACCCGTCATTCGACCTGAACACGTTCAACAAGCTGGCCCCGGCCGACCAGCGCAGGATGCGCAACGTCGCGGTGGCCGACGAGTACGAGCCGGGGTCGGTGTTCAAGATAGTCGCCGTCGCCGGGGCGCTCAACGAGGGCCTCGTCACGCCCCGCACGGAGTTCGACTGCAACCTCGAGAAGATCGACTACAACGGCGTCACCCGGAGCCTGCCACGGGACGACGACCGCTACGACCATCCGCTGACCGTGGCGGAGATCATCTCGCACTCCTCGAACAAGGGCGCCGCCCAGCTCGCCATGCGCCTGGGCGACCGGAGGTTCTATGACTATGCGCGCGCCTTCGGGTTCGGCCAGCACACGGGCTTCCCCGTCGGCGGCGAGGTCACCGGCAACCTCAAGGCCCCGGAGAAATGGGACAGCATGACGATCACCCGGATGCCCATGGGCCAGTCGGTCACCGCGACGGCGCTCCAGATGCAGCAGGCCATGGGCGTCATCGCGTCGGGAGGCCTTCTCCTGAAGCCGCAGATCATACGCGAGATCTACGACTCGGGCGGCGAGCGGGTCTACAAGTTCTCCCGGGTCGAGGAGCGGCGGGTGATATCCGAGCAGACGGCCCAGACGATGGCCCGCCTGCTGACGGGCGTCGTCTCCGCCGAGGGCACCGCCATCGAGGCCACGATCCCCGGCTTCGAGGTCGCCGGCAAGACGGGCACCGCCCAGAAGCTGGAGCCGGTCACGCTTCCCTCGGGGGCCACGGTGCTGCGCTACTCCGACAGGCACGATGTGGCCTCCTTCGTCGGATTCTTCCCGGCGAGCAGCCCGCAGGTCTCGATCGCGGTCATCATCGACGACGCTGACGCGCGCTGCCCGGGCGGAAAGGCCTGGGGGCACGCGGTGGCGGCCCCCGTGTTCAAGAGGCTGGGGGAGAGGCTGATACCCTATCTGGGAACGCGACCGGCCATCGACAACGAGGCCAAGCAGTCCTTCGCGATGGGGGGGGCCCGGTGATAGGATACCTCGTCCAGGACCACGCGCTGGTTCGCGCATTCCGCGACCGGCCCTTGCGCCGCAGGACCGCCGACTATGTTGAATACAACCGCGCATTCAAAATGGCCCCCATACTCTCCGATTTCATAGCCTCCGGCGAGGCGCTCGCGGTCAAGGGGAGCCTCGATCGCCCGATTTCGGGGCTCGTGATGGACAGCCGCAGGGTGGTGCCCGGGAACCTCTTCTTCGCCCTCCCCGGGCTTCGGTCTGACGGGCTTCTGTTCGTCGACGAGGCGGTCAGCCGCGGGGCCTCGGCCATCGTGGCGCAGAGGATCCCCGCGCATCCGCCCGCAAAGGTGACGTTCGTCCAGGTGGCCGAGCCCCGCGCGATGCTGGCGCGCGTCTCGCAGCGGTACTACCGGTTCCCGGACCGCGACCTTTCGGTCGTCGGGGTCACGGGCACGAACGGCAAGACCACCGTCACCCACCTCATCCGGCAGTTCCTGAACGGGAGCGAGCGTGTGGGTCTCCTGGGGACGATCAGCTACGACCTGGGTGCGCGCACGGTCCCGTCCTACCGCACGACGCCCGAGTCGCTCGACATCTTCGGGATGCTCGCCCAGATGAGGGACGCCGGGTGCCGGAGCGCCGTGATGGAGGTGAGTTCCCACGGGATCGCGCAGCAGCGCGTGCTCGGCCTGGAGTTCAGCGCCGCCGTATTCACGAACCTGACACGGGACCACCTCGATTTCCACAAGACGCTCGATTCCTACTTCGAGGTGAAGACGCGGCTGTTCACGGGGGGCGTGGGGCCGGTGCCCAAGCTGGCCGTCGTCAACCTTGACGACGCCTACGGCGAGCAGCTCGCGGCGAAGATCGCCGCCGAGGTGCCGGCCGCGCGGCTCGTGACCTTCGGGGAGAACCCGCGGGCGGACGTCCGGGCCGAGGACGTCGTCCTCAACTTCCGGGACACGGCCCTGAGGGTGGCCTGGCCGGGCGGCTCGGTGGCCGCCGAGTCGCCGCTCATAGGCCGATACAATGTCTCCAACCTGCTCGCGGCGGCCGCCACCGCCTGGGGGCTCGGGCGCGACCCGTCCGAATTCATCCCGAAGATCAGGAGCTTCAAGGGGGTCCCGGGGCGCATGGAGAGGATCGAGGAGGGCCAGTCCTTCAACGTACTGGTCGACTACGCCCACACGGACGACGCGCTGCGCAACGCCCTCGGCATGCTCAGGGCGATCACGCCGGGCCGCTTGCTCGTCGTCTTCGGGTGCGGGGGAAACCGCGACCGGACGAAGCGCCCCAGGATGGTGCAGGCGGTCCAGGAGTTTGCGGACCAGGCCTTCGCCACGGCGGACAACCCCCGCGGCGAGCAGCTCGAGAGGATATTCGGGGACATGAGGGCGGGCGTCAGCGACCCGTCGAGGATCGCCTGGATCGACGACCGCCGCAGGGCGATAAGCGTCGCCCTGGACAGCGCGAGGGCAGGGGACAGCCTGCTGATCGCCGGCAAGGGCCACGAGGGCTACCAGGAGTTCGCGGACACGGTCATCCCCTTCGACGACCGGCAGGTCGTCAGGGAGCTCATCGGCGTGAAGGCTCTGCGAACCTGATGCCGTCCTTCGACCCAGACATGCTCGCGTCGTGGACCGGCGGCCAGTGGTCGGGCCGGCCCGCCGCGGCGCCGACGGGCTTCTCCGCGGATACGCGCAGGCTACAGCCGGGCCAGGCGTTTGTCGCCCTGAGGACGCCGAAGCGCGACGGGCACGACTACCTTGGGGAGGCCGCCGCGGCGGGAGCGTCGGCGGCCATAGTCGCGAGGGCGGTGCCGGGCGTCGCGCTGGCCCAGCTCGTCGTCGGGGACCCCCTCGCGGCCCTTCAGGCCATCGCCCGCGAGCACCGCAGGGTCTTTCGCGGCACCGTGGTCGGCATCACGGGCAGCGCCGGCAAGACCTCGACCAAGGAGCTCCTCGCGCTCCTCCTCGGGGGAGAGGCGGCCGGCGTCCTGGCGACCGAGGGCAACCTCAACAACCAGATCGGCGTCGCCCTCACCCTCTGCCGGCTGGACCCCGAGAGGCACCGCTTCGCGGTCGTCGAGGCCGGGATCAGCGCCCCGGGCGAGATGGCCAAGCTGGCCGAGATGATCGATCCCGACCTTGCCATCGTCACCCTTGTCGGCCCCGCCCACCTGCAGGAACTTGGGAGCCTCGAGGCCGTGGCGAACGAGAAGGCCGTGCTGGCCGCATCGGTGCGCACGGGCGGCATCTGCGTTTTCCCCGCCTCGTGCGAGAGCCACGCCGCTTTCAGCGAGCTTCCACGGCTGGCCTGCCTGGTCGTCGAGCGCGTCGGGAGGATTGGCGAGAAGGTCCCCCAGAGGGGGCGGATCGCGTTCTCGGCGACCCATTCCGGCGACACGACGACCGTGGGCCTGGCGTTCGGGCCGCCGCCGCCGGTGGTTGTGAATCTCAGGCGCGTCACCGACGGGATGGCCCAGAACACGGCGATGGCGCTCTGCGCCGCCATGCGGATGGGGGTCCAGAGGAAGGACCTTGAGCGCAGGCTGCTTTCATGGAACCCGGCCCCGCTGCGCGGGGAGTGGAGGGTCTCGGACGGGCGCAGGCTCTACCTCGACTGCTACAACGCGAATCCGGCCTCCATGGCGGACGCGCTCGCCGCCTTCGACGCCGTCGCCCCCCTGGACGAGCCGAGGCTGCTCGTGATCGGCTGCATGGAGGAGCTCGGCCCCGACGCGCAGCGCTACCACGTCGAGCTCGGCAGGTCCATCAGGCTGCGGGCGGGCGACCAGCTGGCGGCGATCGGCGGGCTTGCGGACTCCATCCGCCAGGGCGCCATCGAGTCCGGGGCCGAGCCGGGCCAGATCGAGGTCGCCGACTCCGTCGGCCCGCTGTCCGCCCGCCTCGCGGCCTTCCGGGGCTCGGTCTTCGTCAAGGGAAGCAGGCGCCACGAGCTCGAGAGGGCGTTCGCCGGGGCCGAGTACGCGGAGGCGTCCCATGCTTAGCCTTCTCTCGAGCTACGAAGGCGCGTTCGGCCCCCTGCGCATCCTGCGCTACATCACGCTGCGCACGCTCCTGGCCGCGGGCACGGCGACCCTCATCGGCTTCGTCATCGGCCCCTGGCTGATCGCGCACCTGCGCCGGCTCAAGTTCGGGCAGCACTACGACGACGACCGGACCGGCGACCTGGCGAGCCGCTTCGACAAGAAGAACACCCCGACCATGGGGGGCCTGCTGATCTTCGCGTGCGTCTTCGGGAGCTCGGTCCTGTGGGCCTCGCCCAACGTGTGGGTGATGGTGGCCCTCTTCGTCTACACCATGCTGACCGCCGTCGGGTTCTATGACGACTACCTGAAGGTGGTGCGCAAGAACCGCGACGGGATCTCCTCCTGGGCGAAGATCCTCTGCCAGACGGTCATCACCGCGCTCGCCCTCCTGGCCCTCCTCATGAGCGCGGACAGCTCGGAGAAGATCCGGGAGCTGTGGGTGCCCTTCATCAAGCATCCCGTGGTCGCCAGCATGCCCATCGCTGGGCTCGCCGTGTTCGTCTACCTCTGGATCGTCGGGTTCTCGAACGCGATCAACCTGACCGACGGCCTCGACGGGCTGGCCATCGGCTGCACGATCACGGTCGCTCTGACCTACGGGATCATGGCCTACGCGGCGGGCAACGTGAAGCTCGCCGACTACCTCCTGATCAGCTACGTGCCCGGCACGGGCGAGCTCACGGTCGTCTGCGGCGCCCTCGTCGGGGCGGGGCTGGCCTTCCTCTGGTACAACTGCCACCCCGCCGAGCTGTTCATGGGCGACACGGGCTCGCTCGCCCTGGGCGGCCTCCTCGGCATCATCGCCTTCATGGTGCAGCAGCCCCTGACGCTCCTCATCGTCGGGGGCGTCTTCGTCTGGGAGGCCGCGTCGGTCGTCATCCAGGTCGGGTATTTCAAGGCCACGCGGCGCAGCCAGGGGCACGGCAAGAGGTTCTTCCTCATGGCGCCGATACACCACCACTTCCAGAAGCTGGGATGGCCGGAGACAAAGGTGGTCCTGCGGTTCTGGATCCTCTCGCTCATCTTCGCCCTTGTCGGGCTCGGCACGCTGAAGATCCGCTGAACGATGCCCCTGTCGCCCCCAGATTTCATCGCGTCAAGGCTCGCCCTCCCCGTGGCCGTCATGGGGGGCGCCGTGAGCGGCCGCGGCGCGGTCGCCCTCCTGTCGAGGCTTGGGGCGAAGGCCGTTGTCTACGACAGGAGCGGACTGGAGTTCACCCCGGGGGCCGCGCGCGGGCATGAGCTCGTCGTCTTCTCGCCGGGCTTCCCGCTCCTCCACCCGTGGCTCGAGACCGCGCGCAAGGCCGGCTGCATCTGCATGGCGGAGATCGACTTTGCCTCCCTTTTCTGGCGCGGCCGCATCATCGCGGTCACCGGCACGAACGGGAAGACGACCCTGACCGAGTTCCTCGCCGGCGCCCTCAGCGGAGCCGGCCGGCGGGCGTTCGCCGCCGGCAACATCGGCATTCCGTTCACGCAGCTCGTGGCCGACGAGGACGGCGGCGCGCCGGACATCACGGCCGTATGCGAGGTGAGCTCGTTCCAGGCCGAGCAGCTCGGGCATTTCTACGCCGACGGCCTCCTGTGGACGAACTTCGCCGAGGACCACCTCGAGCGGCATCCAGGCATGGAGGCATATTTCTCGGCAAAGTGGGAGTTAGTCGTCCGGACGCCCCCGGGGCGCTTCCTCGCGGGGAGCTCGGTCCAGCGGTACGCGGCTCAGATCGGCCGGCCGATCCCGGCGGGCTCGTACGTTCCCACGGAGGGACAGGCGCGCGACCCCCGGCTCGAGGGGACGCCCTTCGCCAGCTATCCCCAGAGGGAGAACTTCATCCTGGCCGCCGCCTGGTGGCGCCTGGAAGGCCTGGAGGAGGCTGCGATCTACGAGGCGGCGACGCGGTTCCGGGTGGGCCGCCACCGGCTTTCGCGCGTGGAGACGATCGACGGCGTCTCCTACTGGAATGACTCCAAGGCCACCAACTTCCATGCGGTCGAGGCGGCCCTGGCAGGTTTTGCCGAGCCCGTCGTGCTGATCGCAGGGGGGCGCTCGAAGGGTGGGGACGTGGCGGCGTTCGTGCGCAGGATCGCGCCGCGTGTCTCCCACGCCGTGCTGATCGGCGAGACCGGCCCGTCGCTCGGCGGGGCGTTCGAGGCCATGGGCGTGCCCCAGACGGTCCGCGTGACGCTTGAGGATGCCGTTCGCGCCGCTGCCGCGGTGGCCCGGCCGGGCGGCGACGTCCTCCTTAGTCCCGGTTTTTCCAGCTTCGACATGTTCCGTAACTACGAGGACCGCGGCGACTGCTTCGAAAGGGCCGTCGCCGAGATGAACGCGGCCCGAGTTTGATATAGCATTGGCGGCGGCAAGCGACAACCTGACAACCAACCGACAGAAAGACAATTTTCCCCATGAAAATACTCAAGATCCTTGGAATCGCCGCGGGCCTTCACGCCCTCGCGCTGATCCTCCTCCTTTCAAGCCCCGGCTGCAGCAACTCGAAGGCCGCCGCCACCGACGCGCCGCCGATCACCGCGGCGCCGGCCGCCGACGCCTCCTCGGCCTCGCAGGGGGGGATCACCCTCGCGCCCGACTCGGTGGGCATCCGCTACAGCCCGACGCGGCCGGGCACGACGGTCGCCTCCGCCCTGGAGACGCAGCCCGTGACCGATGTCACGCCCGCCACGACCTACTCTGTCGCCAGCGGTGACAGCCTCTCCACTATCGCGAAGAAGAACCACCTGACGAAGTCCGACCTCGCGGCGGCCAACAACCTGAGGCTGACCTCCGTCCTCCACGTGGGCCAGAAGCTGATCATCCCGGCAAAGGCGGGCCAGGCCCCGGCGGCTCCCTCCGCCACCGCCCCCGCGAGGGCCGCCGAGCAGGCCCCGGCCGAGAAGGCCGCCGCGGCGGACTCGGCCAGGCACGTCGTGAGGGCTGGCGAGACCCTGGGCGGCATCGCGCGCAAGTACGGGGTGAAGCAGGGCGACATCGCCGTTGCGAACAACATCACGGACCCGAGAAAGATCCAGCCCGGCCAGGAGCTCATAATACCGGCGAGGTCCGCGGCCTCCGGCGCAAAGCAGGCGAAGGCCCCCGCCGCCAAGGCCGAGCCCGCGGCGGACGAGGATCTCGACGCGGGGCTCAAGCCGCCGAGCGCGGCGGAGGTGCCCGTCGTTAAGATTGACGACACTGCCGCCCCGGCCCAGCCGAAGAACCCCTGAGCGCGCGCCATGGCAAGCGAAAGGCCCGCCGAATCCCTTGACGTCCGGTCGGTCGCAAGCCCCGTCACCGTCATCGTCGTCTGCGCGGTCGGCCTCACCTTCCTCGGCCTGACGATCCTGTTCAGCGCGAGCGTCTCGCTCAAGCAGGACCCCTACTTCTACCTCGACAAGCAGGTGGTAGGCGTGGTCGCCGCGGGCTTCCTCTGCTTCCTCGCGAGCAGGATCAACCTCGACTACGCCCGGCGCGCCTCGGTCTGGATAGCCGGCGCGGCGCTCGTCCTGCTGGTCCTCGTCCTGATCCCGCACCTCGGCGTCTCGGTCAAGGGTAGCCGGCGTTGGCTCGGGTACGGGTCGGCGCGCCTCCAGGTGTCGGAATTCGCGAAGCTCGCGATGGTGTTCTGCCTCGCCCACTACCTGGCGCTCAACCAGACGCGGATCGGCGACCTGAAGCGGGGCTACCTCTACCCGCTCGGCATCATCGGCGCGTTCACGGGCCTGATCCTCCTCGAGCCGGACTTCGGCACGGCCGCGCTGGCGCTCTCCGTGGGCCTCATCCTGCTGTTCCTGTCCGGCGCCAAGTGGCGCTACATCCTCCCCACGGTCGGGTTCTCGCTCGCGGCCTTCGCGCTCCTCGTCGCGAACAACCCCAACCGGCTCCGGCGGTTCACGGCGTTCATGGACGTCGAGGGCAACAAGCAGGGGGGCACCTACCAGCTCTACCAGTCGCTCGAGGCGTTCGCGGCGGGCGGGACCTCCGGCGCGGGCCTCGGCCAGGGGCGCCAGCAGATCAACTTCCTGCCGGAGGCGCACACCGACTTCATCTTCGCCGTAGTCGGCGAGGAGCTCGGGATGTGGTTCACCCTCGGCGTGGTGGGCGTGTTCGCGGTCATGTTCGTGGCGGGGCTCGCCCACCTGCGAAGGGCCCCCAACATGTTTCATTTCCTGCTAGCGACGGGCTGCCTCCTTCTCATGTGCCTGCAGGCGATCATCAACCTCGGTGTCGTCACGGGCCTGCTGCCGACCAAGGGCATGTCGCTGCCCTTCATCAGCGCCGGCCTGTCCAACCTGCTCCTGATGGGGCTTCTCGTCGGGATCCTCATGAACACGCAGCGCACCTGGGGCAGGGCCTCCTTTCCCCAGGGTGCGGGGGCCATGCGCGAGGTGCTGGCGTGAGCAGGTTCCTCATCTCCTGCGGCGGGACGGGCGGGCACCTCTCTCCCGGGATCTCTCTCGCCGAAGGGCTCGTGGCCAGGGGCCACGAGGCGAGGCTCCTCATCAGCATGAAGAAGGTGGACGCGCGCCTCGTCGAGAAATACCCCCACCTGAAGTTCGAGCGGATGCCCGGCCGCGGGTTCTCTTGGCACCCGCTCGGGCTGGCCCGGTTCGGCGCCTCGCAGATGTCCGCGCTGCGCTACTGCCTGGGCGTGGTGAGGGCGATCCGCCCGGACGTGGTGGTCGGGTTCGGCGGGTTCACGTCCGCCCCCGCGGCCATCGCGGGCCGCATGCACGGCATTCCCGTGGCGCTTCACGAGGCGAACCGGGTGCCGGGCCTCGCGATTCGGTCTCTCGGTCGCTTTGCGGGGAGGGTGTACCTTCCCCTCGGGATCCGCATCTCGGGCGTGCGCGCCGCGGCGACCCGGCACGCGGGCCTGCCCGTTCGCCGGGAGATCGTCCGCCTCCCTGTGGCCGCCGCGCGCCAGGCGCTCGGCCTCGACCCGGCGCAGAAGACAGTCGTAATCCTTGGCGGCAGCCAGGGGGCGTCGTCGCTCAACGCGTGGGCCCGGGCGAGCTTCGGGGCGCTGGCGCTGGAGGGCGTCCAGCTGTACTGCGTGACCGGGCTAGGCAAGGACGCCGCGGAGACGCTCGTCCTCCGCACGCGCGCCGGCGACCCCGTGAAGGCGCAGTTCGTCCCCTTTTGCGACCGTATCGCCGAGCTCCTCTCGGCCGCGGACCTCGTCGTCTCGCGCGCAGGGGCGGGCACGCTCGCGGAGCTCGTCCGCTGCGAGGTCCCCGCGATCCTCGTGCCCTACCCCCACGCGGCCTCGGACCACCAGCGCGCGAACGCCGCGTTCTTTGAGCGCCAGGGCGGGGGGATCGTCGTCGAGGAGTCCGCGCTCGGGGAGCTGCAGTCCGAGGTGCTGGAGCTCGCCTTCAACGACTGGCTCCTGCGCCAGTTCCGGGGGAACCTTAAGCGCATGGACCGGGCGAACTCCCTTGACCTCATGCTCGAGGACCTGGAGGCGATGGCCCGGGGCGGCCCCGACGGCCGCATGGGCAGGTCCATGAAGGCGGCCGCATGAGACCCTCGCCGCTCCCCTCGCTCTTTGGGCGCGACGTGAGCCGGATCCACTGCCTCGGCGTCGGCGGGATGGGTGTCGCGCCCCTCGCAATCTACCTCGCGCGCCTGGGCTGGGCGGTGTCCGGCGAGGACGACGCCCTCTCGGGCGAGGTGGCGGCGCTCCTGGCCGGCGCCGGGGTGAAGGTCGGGAGCCGGCCCGGCGCCTGCGACCTCGTCGTCCGCTCGTCCGCGATCCCGGACTCGCACCCCTCGTACGCGGCCGCGCTGTCGCGCGCACTGCCGTGCGTCCGCCGCGGCGAGCTGCTTGCCGAGGTTGTGCGCGGAAGGAAGCTCGTCGCCGTCTGCGGCTCGCATGGGAAGACCACGACGACGGCCATGCTGGTCACCGCGCTTCGGCGGGCCGGGTTCCCCGCCGGCTACGTCGCCGGGGGCCTTTTCAACGACTCGACGCCGCCGGCGGGCGCGGGCTCCAGCGAGTGGGTCGTCGCCGAGGTGGACGAGAGCGACGGGACGATCGACCGGTTCTCGCCGGAGATCACCGTCCTCGTGAACCTCGACTGGGACCATCCCGACCGGTACGGCAGCCCGGCCGAGCTCGAGGCGGCCTTTGTAGCCCTCTGCGCGCGCACGAAGGGCACGGTGATCGTCAGCGACGCCTGCCCCCTCTCGCTCCGGCTTGCCCCCTGCGCGGTCACGTTCGGGCGGAGCGGGGGCTTCTCCGGGATCGTGGCGGGCGAGAGGGACGGGCGCATGGCGCTCCGGCTCGGTGGCCGTTTCAACCCCATGGAGGTCACCGTGGGCGCAACCGGGGAATTCAACGCGGCGAACGCGACCGCGGCGCTGGCGGCCGCCCAGCTGATGGGCGTTGAGCCCGAAAGGGGATCGCTCGCCGAGTATCCCGGTGTCCGCCGTCGCCAGGCCGTGCTCCTGGAGGAGGGTGGGCTGACGGTCGTCGAGGACTACGCCCATCATCCCGCGGAAATCCGGGCGCTTCTGCCCAGCCTCCGCCGCCGGATCGGGCCCGGCGGCAGGCTGATCGCCGTGTTCCAGCCCCACCGGCACAGCCGCACGGCGCGCTTCAAGTCGGAATTCGCCGCATCGCTCGCCCTCGCGGACAGCGTCCACCTCCTTGACGTCTATTCGGCGGGCGAGCCCCCGGTCTCGGGAGGGACGACCGCGGACGTGTACGCGGAGCTGAAGCGGGGCGCGCCCATGCTGAGCGTGAGCTACCTGCCAGGGGACGGCGCGGGTTGCATCCCGGCCCTTCTTCGGGACGCGAAGCCCGGGGACCTCGTCGCCTTCGTGGGGGCGGGCGATATCGACCGGACCGCCAGGGCGTGGGTCGGCGCCTTCAGGGGCGCGATCGCCCGCTCGCTCCGCTGGGACCGCTTCGTCGAGAGGGTCCGGCCGCTGCTTTCACGGGACTCAAAGCTGACCCGGGACGAGCCCCTCGCCAGGAAGACGACGCTGCGGGTGGGCGGCCCCGCGCGCCTCTACTGCGAGCCGGCCGGCGAGGAGGACCTGCGGACGCTCCTCCTTGAGGCAGCAAGGGACGGCGCGCCGGTGTTCGTCCTCGGGCGGGGCTCCAACCTCATCGTGCCCGACGAGGGCGTCGAGGGCATGGTCGTCTCCCTCGCCCACAAGCACTGGTCGGCCTTCGAAATCCTTACCGACGGCAGGGTGCGGGCCGGGGCGGGCCTGCGCCTGAAGAACCTCTGCGGCCTCGCGGCGACGGCCGGCCTTGCCGGGTTTGAATTCCTCGAGGGGATCCCGGGCAGCGTCGGGGGCGCACTCAGGATGAACGCGGGCGCCATGGGCGGCTGGATCTTCGACATCGTCGACGAGGTGCGCCTCATGTCGATGGCCGGGGCCGTAAGCAGCCTTCCGCGGGCGTCGATGAACGTCGACTACAGGCACTGCGGGGAGCTCAGGGAGGCCATCGCCCTCGGGGCGGTCCTGCGCCCGATGGCGATGTCCGACACCCCGACCGTGGGGCGCCAGATTGACGACTATCGGCGCAGGCGGCACGAGTCGCAGCCACGCGAGCCGAGCGCGGGCTGCATCTTTAAGAACCCCCCGGGCGCCTCCGCGGGCCGGCTGATAGACGAGAGCGGGCTCAAGGGCGCGCGCGTGGGCGGCGCCGAGGTCTCTCGCGTCCACGCGAACTTCGTCGTCAACCGCGGGGACGCGACGAGCGAGGACGTGCTTGAGCTGGTGCGGCGCGTGCGCGCGGGCGTCCGCCAGGCGAAGGGCGTGGACCTGGAGCCCGAGGTGCTCCTCTACGGGAAGGAATGGAGGGACGTGCTGTGACCCCGCCCGTGATCGCCGTCTTCTCGGGGGGCACCTCCGCCGAAAACGAGGTGTCGAAGGGCTCGGGCGCCGCGTGCGCCAAGGCCCTTGCGCGGACGTTCCCCACGCGGCTTTTCCAGATCGCGGCGGACGCCCTGCCCGACGGCTACGACCCCTCGGTCCACGTCGTCTTCTCCACCCTCCACGGCACCTTCGGGGAGGACGGCGGCATGCAGCGCCTGCTGGAGGCCGCCGGCGGGGCCTACGCGGGCTGCGACCTCGGGTCCAGCGCGCTCACGATGGACAAGGAGCTCACGAAGAGGACCGTGGCAGCGCAGGGAGTGGCCGTCGCGGACGGCATTACATTTGATGCCGGATCGAAGCCGAAGCCCGAGGAGGTGTCGCGCAGGCTCGGGAAGAGCGTCGTCATCAAGCCGAACAACGAGGGCAGCAGCGTCGGCCTGCGCATCGTCGGGGACGAGGCCGGCCTGCGGGACGCGCTTGGGGCGATCACGGCCGGCCGCTGGCTCGCGGAGCGCAGGATCGTCGGGCGCGAGGTCTCCGTGGGCATCCTCGGCGCGAGGGCGGTCGGCATCGTCGAGATCAGGCCGAATTCGGGCGTATTCGACTACAAGAGCAAGTACACGAAGGGCGCGTCCGAGTACACGGCCCCGGCGCCGCTCGAAAAATCGCTGGCGGCGAGGGTCAGGGACGCGGCCGAGACGGCGTTCGCGGCATGCGGGTGCCGCGACTACGCGCGCATCGACTTCATGATTTCCAAGGATGGCGATCCGTTTTTGCTCGAAATAAACACGCTTCCCGGCATGAAGGAGACGAGCCTGTTGCCGATGTGCGCACGATGCGCGGGACTTGATTTCACGGCCTTGGTCAGGGAGATGGTGTCACCCGCATTGGAGCGTTTCCGTCTGTGCGCCGGCTCACGCCGCCCATGAGCAGAGACACCCAAACCATGCCCGAGACCCGCTCCTGGAGGGAGATCCCCCAGCAGGTGAGGCCGCGCGCGATGTCGGGCGAGGGGCGCCGGCGCATGGCCATGAAGGCGATGCGCGCCACGGTGGGAGCTTGCGTGTTCGGGCTGGTATCCTGGGGCGCATGGGAGATGGCGGCCGTGATCCGCGAGAACCCCTCGGGGATGCCCGACTCGGCGAAGACCGACCGGGTCAAGAGCCTCGTCCTCGTCACCGACGGGGTGCTCGACAAGAACTGGCTCGCCCGGACGCTCTCGGTCCCGGCGGACGCCACGCTCATGGGGCTCGACCTGGACCGGCTGCGCCAGAGGGTGCTTGGCGACCCCCAGGTGAGCTCGGCCGCGATCGTCCGGAACTTCCCCGACAAGCTCACCGTCCGGATCTCGGAGCGCTCGCCCGTCGCGCGGATGATGGCCCAGTCGGGCGCCGAGGCGCCCGTGATGCTCCTCGTCTCGAGGGACGGCGTCGCCTTCTCCGGGACGGGCTTCGACACCGCGATGGTGGCGACCCTGCCCTGGATCGACGGCGTCAGGCTCGCGCGGGTCGGCAAGGGGTTCGGCCCCGTCGAGGGCATGAAGGCCGTCTCGGAACTGCTGGCGACGGCAAAGCTTGAGGCGGAGGAGCTCTACCGCACGTGGCAGGTCATCTCTCTTTCCCGCCTGGCTTCGGACGGCGCCATCGAGGTCCAGACCCGCGGGGGGATGAAGGTCGTCTTCGGCACGAGGGAGGACTACCTGCGCCAGATCGCGCGACTCGACCTGCTGGTGGACTCGGCCACCGACCCGACGCGGCCCATCCGCCAGGTCGACCTGTCACTGGGCTCCCAGGTGCCGGTGACGTTTGGAACGGCGGCGCCCTTCATAGGGGAGCCCCCCGTGAACACGACGGGTGCGAAGCAGGAGCAGCCCCTGATAGAGTTTCCCACGCTCTCAAACATTCACATAGACATCAAACGTGAGCTCTAAGACTACAGTCATAGGGGCGGTGGAGATCGGGACCTCGAAGGTCACGGCGCTCGTCGGCGAGTACACCGGGCGCGAGATCGTCATCATCGGGTGCGGCGAGTGCAGCTCGCGCGGCGTCATCAAGGGCTCGGTCGTCGATTTCAGGGCCGCGACCGAATGCACGCACAGCGCGCTCGAGAGCGCCGAGCGCGACGCCAACGAGAGGATAGACCACGTTTACCTCGCCCAGTCGGGCGGCCACCTGGAGGGCTTCTACAACGAGGCCTCGGTGAACGTGAAGGCCGCGGACAACATGATCGAGGCGGACGACATCAGGACCGTTTGCGACCTGGCCAAGGCCAAGGAGCTGCCCCTCGGCCGGCTGGTCGTCCACAACATCCGGCGGCCGTTCCGGGTCGACGGCCGGCTCGTGCCGACCTCGCCGGAGAACCTTGTGGGCCAGAAGCTCGAGGTGGGATACTGGACCGTCCACGGCCAGGAGCAGCGGCTCGCCGACAATATCCACGTCATCCGGGGATTCAACCTCGAGGTCCGCGAGCTCGTTCTCTCGAGCCTCGCCTCCGGGCACATGGTCACGAGCCTGGAGGAGCGCCAGAACGGCGTCCTTGCCATCGACATCGGGGCGGGCACGACCGACTACGTCCTCTACCGCAACGGGGCGCCGCACACGACGGGGGTCCTGGCCGTCGGGGGCGGGCATTTCACGAACGACATCAGCCTCGCGCTCAGGCTCACGGAGGGCCAGGCCGAGAAGCTCAAGGTCCGCTTCGGGCGCGCCGTGGTCCAGGCGCGCGACAGGAACGACAAGGTCTGGCTGGACGGGAACTTCGCGATAGGCGACCGGCAGTTCTCCCGTCATGCGATCGAGAGCGTCACCGCCGCGCGGGCTTGGGAGCTCCTTGAGGTCGTGAGGAAGAGGATCGGCCACGCCTTCTCCCCGGAGACCTGCGCAGGGGGGGTCGTCCTCTCGGGAGGCGGGGCGAAGCTGCCCGCGCTCGCGGAATGCGCCGCAAAGGTGTTCGGCGCCCCCGCCCGCCTGGGCGAGGCCCCTTCGTGGGTCGCCGACAACCTCCGCGACCCTGGCTACCACACGGCGCTCGGGATCCTCTACTACGGGGTGAGCTCGCTCGGCGACCACTCCGCCGCGACCCGCCGCAAGGGCGGCTTCATGCGCAACGTGACGCGCCTCTTCGCATCGACGTGAACCCCAACGAGCTGCCTCTCGAGCACCAGGTCCTCTGCGACCGCAACGTCGCCATCAAGCTGATCGGCGTGGGCGGGGCGGGCACTAACGCCGTCGACCGGCTGAAGATGGAGAGCCTCGAGCGCCTCCAGCTCGCGGTCATCAACACCGACAACCAGGCCCTCTCAAGCTCGCCGGTCCAGGACAAGGTGCTCATCGGGATGGGCTCGACCCGCGGGCTCGGCGCGGGCGGCGACCCCGAGCTCGGGCGCCAGGCGGCCGAGGACGACCGCGAGAAGATCGTGAACGTGGTGAAGGACTGCGACCTTGTGTTCATCATAGCCGGCATGGGCGGCGGCACGGGCGGCGGGGCCTCGCCGATCGTCGCCGAGATCGCGGCCGAGCAGGGCGCGCTCGTTATCGCCTTCGTCACGCTGCCGTTCAGCTTCGAGGGCGGCCGCCGCCTGAAGCAGGCGGAGGAGGGGCTGGCAGCCCTCAGGCGGGCGTGCGACGCGGTGATCCCGCTCCCGAACGACATCCTCCTGCAGGAGTCGGCCGACAACGAGACGGTGCTCGACTCGTTCGCGCGCGCCGACGAGTGGATCGGCAGGGGCGTGAAGGCCATCTGGTCGATGCTCTCCAAGACGGGCCTGATCAACGTGGACTTCGCGACCCTGCGCCAGGCGTTCCAGAACCGGGGCGCGAAGACGCTCTTCGGCCTGGCGGAGGGCGCCGGCGAGAACGCGGCCGCCGAGGCGATCGCGGACCTGAGGCTCTGCCCGCTCCTCCACACACCCGAGTTCTCCCGCAAGGCGGACCGGCTGCTAGTCAACATCTCCGGGGGCACCGACCTGACGCTCCCCAAGGTCAACGAGATCATGAACGCGATCGCGGAGCAGTTCGGGCGCGACTCCCACATCATCATGGGGGCGGTGATCGACGAGGGGATGCAGGGCCGCGTCGAGATATCGGTCCTTGGGGCGAGCGACATGGGGACCAGGGGCGCCGTCGTGCGCAGGCCGGCCCCGGCGCGCCCGCGCCCGGCCGTCCCGCGGGCGGATGAGCCGCCGCAGAGGCCGGAGCCCGCCGCGGCGCCCGCAGCGGCGGAGGCGCCCGCGCCCGCGGGCCCGAAGCCTACGCAGGAGGAGTTCGGGTTCGGCGAGGTCGAGAGCCGCGGGCAGTTCGAGCGCACGGACCGGAACCTTTTCGACGGCCAGGACCTGGACGTTCCCACCTACCTCCGAAAAGGAATTAAGATCGCGGTTTGATCCCCGGTGGGAATCGGGTAGGCTCTCATCCATGTTTGTCGATGAATGCGTTATCAAGGCTTCGGCGGGCGACGGCGGCCGCGGATGCATATCCTTCCGCCGCGAGAAGTACGAGCCGTGGGGCGGCCCCAACGGCGGGGACGGCGGCGCGGGGGGCGACGTGGTCCTGCTGGGCTCCCACGACACGAACAACCTCGTAGACTACAAGTTCAAGCAGCACTGGAAGGGCGCCCGGGGCGAGCACGGGCTCGGCAAGGACTGCAACGGGAAGGAGGGGCGCGACGCGGAGCTCAGGCTCCCCCTCGGGACGATCGTGACGGACGTGGCGACCGGCCGGGTCGTCGCGGAGATCGTCGTCGACGGACAGAGGGTCGTCCTGTGCAAGGGCGGCAACGGGGGCTGGGGCAACACGCATTTCAAGACGTCGACCAACCGGGCCCCCAGCAGGGCCAACCCGGGGCAGCCGGGCGAGCACGGGGAGTACCGCCTCGTCCTCAAGTCCATCGCCGACGTGGGCCTGGTGGGCTTCCCGAACGCCGGCAAGTCGTCACTGACCAACGCGATCACCAAGGCCCACCCGAAGACGGCCGCGTACCCGTTCACGACGCTTCATCCCCAGATCGGGGTGATCGAGTTCAAGGACTACGTCCGCGGCGACAAGCGCCTGCTGCTGGCCGACATACCCGGCCTCATCGAGGGCGCCAGCGAGAACCGCGGCCTCGGCCACCGGTTCCTGAGGCATGTCGAGCGCTGCGCGCTCCTCCTCATAATCGTCGACATGGCGGGCAACGACGGCCGCGACCCGGGCGAGGACTACAGGCAGCTTCTCAACGAGCTCAAGCTGTACGACCCCGCGCTTCTCAGGAAACCCAGGCTGGTGGCCGCCAACAAGATGGACCTGCCGTCGGCCGCCGCGAACCTCTCGAAGTTCAAGCGCCGCAACCGGGTGGACACGGTGGAGATCTCGTGCCTCGAAGGCACGGGTCTGGAGGAACTTAAGAAGGAATTGTTAAAGAGGGTGGCGGCGTTCCGCCGCAAGGAAAAGGTGTCGCCAGCGGCTGCCGCCTGAGGCACACTCACTTACATAACCGTGGCCACTGCATCCAACATGTCGCCTGAAAACCGGTCGCTCTTGATGCGGGCGAACCGGCTTCTTGGCGCAGGCCTGGTCGAGCACAACCTGGTCAAGATAGAGGACCTCGAGAAGGCGAACGAGCGCCTCCTGGAGATCATCGCCTCAAACCAGCCCCGCTCGGCTACCGTCCTCGGGGTCCTGGCCTACGAGCTCAAGGTCATCCGCGAGGAGGACGTGCTCCAGCACCTGGTCGAGACCGAGGGCCTCGGCCTGGTGGACCTGAGGGGTTACGAGCCCCCGGACGAGACGAAGAAGGGCCTGGACATGGACGCCTGCTGGGCGACCTGGTCGGTGCCCTTCGACCAGGAGGAGGATTTTACCTTCGTGGCCTCGGCGTACTACCTGAGCCCCGCCGTGCGCACCTACTGGGAGAAGCGCTTCGAGGGGCCCATCCTCTGGTTCGGGACAACCCTCGAGGGCATAGCCGAGCATCTGGATCGCCTCGGAAGCCCGACGGCCTCCAAGGCGCCGTTCCCCGTCGCCGGCGCCGCGGCTGCCGCCCCGGCGCCCCCCGTAACGACCAATCCGCCCATGCAGGCGCCCGTCGCGGCGCAGCGCTCGGCCTGACCCGCGCCGAAATCCCATGCCCCTAGGCAAAGTACAGTCCCTCATCATCGCCAAGTTGATTTCGATGGGCCGGCTCACGACCGAGCAGCGCGACGCCATCGCGGCGCGCCCGCAGGACCTGAACGGGGACGCGCTCGACCGGCTGCTGCAGGACGACTACAAGATCACGGCGTTCCAGTGCCTCGTCGCGAAGGGCAGGGCGCTCGGCCTCGCGCCCTTCAACGTCGCGCGCTACAAGGTCGCGGCCTCGACCTTCGAGCGGATCCCGCAGGAGTTCTGCCAGGAGAACCTCGTCCTGCCCGTGGGCCAGGTCGGCGACCTCCTCCTCGTGGCCTTCGCGAACCCCTTCGAGGTCACCCTCCCGGCGAAGATCCAGGAGATGACCGGCAAGCGCGTCGTGCGGCTCCTGGCGCGCGAGAAGGACATCAAGGAGAAGTTCAGCAAGGCGAGCGACCACTCCTCCGGCTTCGACGACGTCGTCCAGCAGATCGGCGCGGAGTACGGGGCCCCCGAGGCGGGCGACATCACCGACTCCGACGTGAACGAGGAGTCGGGCCCGATCATCCAGCTCGGCAACCGGATCATCGAGGACGCTTACTTCGCCGGCTCGAGCGACATCCACATCGAGCCCCAGGAGAAGGACGTGATCGTGAGGTACCGCGTGGACGGCATATGCACGGAGAAGCTGCGGCTGCCGGTGAAGGTCGGCCCCGCCCTCGTCGCCCGCCTCAAGATCATGTGCAACCTGGACATCTCGGAGCGACGGCTCCCCCAGGACGGCCGCATCGTCTTCAAGCAGTACACTAAGAAGAACCTGGACCTCGACCTTCGCGTCTCCACGGCCCCGCTGAACTACGGCGAGGGGGTGGTCATGCGTATCCTGGACAAGCAGAAGACGACGCTCCCGCTCACGTCGCTCGGGTTCAGCGAGGAGAACATAGCGAAGTACCGCGAGTGCATCCGCCAGCCCTACGGGATGATCCTGCACTGCGGGCCCACGGGCTCCGGCAAGTCGATGACGCTCTACTCGGCCCTGAACGAGATCAACACGCCCGACATCGTCATCCGCACGGCCGAGGACCCGATCGAGTACACGCTTCCCGGCATCAACCAGATGCAGATGCACAAGCAGATCGGGCTCACCTTCGCCACGGCGCTGCGCTCCTTCCTGCGCCAGGACCCCGACATCATACTCGTGGGCGAGATCCGCGACCTTGAGACCGCGGAGATCGCGGTCGAGGCGGCGCTCACGGGCCACCTTCTCATCTCCACCCTCCACACGAACGACGCGCCGTCGACCATAGCCCGACTGACGGACATGGACATCGAGCCGTTCATGATCTCGTCCTCCATCCTCTGCGTGTGCGCCCAGCGCCTGATGCGCCGCGTGTGCAAGCAGTGCAAGGTCCAGTTCGAGCCGAAGGGCCGGGAGAAGGAGCTGCTCGAGAAGGCCATCGGCTGGAGCGGGCCGATATTCAAGCACAACCCCAAGGGCTGCCCCAAGTGCAACAGCTCCGGCTACCGCGGGCGCGTGGGCATCCACGAGCTCATGATCACGAATGACGAGCTCATCGAGGGGATCAACAAGAAGATGGAGACGGCGGAGCTCAAGAAGATCGCGCAGCGCCAGGGCATGAAGACCCTCCACCAGGACAGCCTGCTGAAGGTGAAGGAAGGCCTCTCGACCATGGAGGAGGCCATTGCTACCGTTCCGCCGGACCTGTGATGACCAACCGCCTGGCCTTGGTCCTGGCTGCGGCGGTCGTCCTTGCGGGCTGCCGGGCTAGGGAGATCACCAAGCTCGAGCGCGACGAGGCGGCCAATGTGACGAGCGAGGCGGAGTTCGCCGTTACGATGAAGGACTGGGGCAGGGCGGAGGGGCTCTACGCGAAGGCCGCCGAGCTCTGCCCGGACCAGGGCGAGACCTGGGTGCGCCTGGGCGTCGTCCGCGTCCGCCTCCACAACTCGGACGGCGCGAGGGAGGCGTACAAGTCGGCGATCGCTGCCTTCAAGGACGACTTCAAGCGCGACCCGGCGAACACGGCGTCGGTCATCCGCTGCGCGTCCGTCCTCGTCATCCTCGGCAGGGCGGACGAGGCGCGGTCCCTGGTCGACAAGGCTTATGCCAAGAACCCGGACGACCGCCGACTCCGTGACTTTGTCCAGATGAAGGGCGTCGACAGGATAGTCGCGGACCCCGGGCTGAAGGCGGTCTCGCCGTAGCGCCGACCGTGCACGGCTACTGGGCGCAGTTCATCAAGGTCGCGGTGGCCCACATGCTCGCCGTGGCGAGCCCGGGGCCCGACTTCGCGATGGTGGTGCGCCAGAGCCTCGCCCACGGGCGCAGGGCAGCGGTCTGGACCAGCGTCGGAATAGGCAGCGCGATCCTCGTGCATGTCACCTATGCGCTCCTGGGGATCGGGATCCTGCTGAGGACCTACCCGGTCGCCTTCACGGCCGTGAAGTTCGCGGGCGCGGGCTACCTGGCCTGGATTGGCGTGAAGGCCCTCATGGTCCGGCCGCGCCACGGCCTTGCCGAGGCGCCCTTCGGCTCCAAGGCGGCCCTCACCCGCCCGGCGGAGCCCGCGCCGCGCGCGGCCTGGACCACCGGGTTCCTGACCAACGTCTTCAACCCGAAGGCCACGCTGTTCTTTGTCGCCATCTTCGCGTCGCTCATCGACCCGGCGACCCCCAAGGTGATACAGGGGGCGTACGGCCTGTGGATGGCGTTCACGACGATGGCGTGGTTTGTCACGGTTTCCTTCTTCTTCACCCGCGAAAGGGTGCGGGCCGCGTTCCTCCGGGGCGGACACTGGATCGACTGGATAATGGGCGCGGTCCTTGTCGGGCTGGCCGGCGCCCTCGCCGTGGCCTCGGCGGGCTAGGCGTAGATCCCGCCGCCAAGGAGGCGGGGCCCGTCGTAGAACGCGAGGATCTGCCCCGACGCCAGCGCTCGCTGCGGCTCATCGAAGCGGATGCGGGCCGTGCCATCGCCCTCCGGGCTGAAGGCGATGGGGACGCGGGGATCGCGGTAGCGGACGCGGGCCTCAAGCCTCCGGGCCGCGGACACGGCCTCGCCGGTCCAGCTGAGCGAATGGACGCGAACCTCTGACTGGAAGAGGCCGGGAGCGTCGGGATGGTCGAATGCCACGAGAAGGGCGTTGTCGGCCGCGCGCTTCCCCACGACCACGTACCTCTCGTTGTCGGCATTGGACGGAACGCCGATGCCCTTGCGCTGGCCGAGGGTGTAGAAATGGAGCCCGTTGTGCCGGCCGAGCTCCTTCCCGTCGGAGGCCCTCACCACCTGGCCCGGGCGGTCGGGGACATAGGCCTTCAGGAAGTCCCCCATCTTGACCTCGCCGATGAAGCAGATGCCCTGGCTGTCCTTCTTGTCGGCCGTTGCAAGCCCGGCGTCCCTGGCGATCCGCCTAAGCTCGGGCTTCTCGAGGTCCCCGACGGGGAACCGGGCGCCTCGCAGCTGCTCCTGGCTGAGGAGGGAAAGGAAATAGGTCTGGTCCTTGTTCCCGTCGGCCCCCTCCAGAATCTTCACGGAGCCATCGCCGCAGGTCATTCGGCGGGCATAATGCCCGGTCGCCACTGCGGAGAAGCCGTGCTCGCTCGCCCAGGTGCGGAAAACCCCGAACTTGATCTCGCGGTTGCACATGGCGTCGGGATTCGGGGTGAGCCCGCGCTCATAGCCGTCGAGCAGGTACTGGACGACCTTCGCGCGGTAGTCCTGCATCAGGTTGACGACTTGGAAAGGTATCCCGATCTGGTCCGCGACCCGGCGGGCATCCTCCATGTCCTCCATCCAGGGACAGTCGCCGACAACGCCGTCCTCGTTGATCCAGTTCTTCATATACGCGCCGGCAACCTCGAAGCCCTGGCGCTTCAGGAGAAGGGCCGCGACCGAGCTGTCGACGCCGCCGGACATGGCCACCAGGATTCGTTCGCATGCAGGCAAGGGGTTATGACGACGAGCCAGGGTCCGGCGCCTGTCAATAATACGGTGCATTCCCTGCAACTTGATCCGGGTGTCCGCTCCGACCCGCCGGCAGCGGCACGGAAGCCGGGCCGGGCATGGGGCGCCATGGGCAATCGATACGCGCGAGCTAGGAGTTCCCCAACTCGCGCCTCTCTGGACGAATCAAAGCGCCAAAGCGGCCCGCGTTTCAATTGCCGCCTCATGCCTCTCTCCGTTCATCGGGTTTGCATCGACGGGCCCGCAGAAGGGTGCTGCAGGCCCGACGCGCTGAATAGGGTAAGGCCCTATAGGGCCGCCATGGCCGCGCTATGAAGGCCGCTATAGGTTCCACTGCATATATATAGGAGCTTTGTCACATTGCACGGAGCTCCGCGGCTTGGGGCGACGAATTGTTAAGAAGTTTCTAGCGGTAAGGTTAACAATATATAGACACGGGAGCCAAAGGAAGGTACAACCGACCCTCGGAGGCGGTGAATTTGTTTCGGCATGAATCCCAACCCAGTCGGCTCGTCGCGGGATTACTCCCAGTTGGCGCAGCTCAAGGCGGCGTTAGACGAGCACGCGATCGTGGCGAGCACCGACCCGCAGGGGAAAATCACGTATGTAAACGACAAGTTTTGCGCGATCTCCAAATATTCGCGCGAGGAACTGCAAGGACAGGACCACCGGATCATCAACTCGGGCTATCACACGAAGGAGTTTTTCAGAGACCTTTGGACTACTATCGGCCGAGGAGACGTCTGGAAAGGCGAGATTAGAAATCGGGCCAAGGACGGCGGTCTATACTGGGTCGATACGACCATCGTGCCATTCTTCAACGAGGAAGGCAGGCCTAGTCAATATATCGCAATCCGCGCGGACATCACCGAGCGGAAGCGGGCTGAAGCTGCAGCCTTTCGCCTGGCAGCGATCGTCGAGGCCTCGGAGGACGCCATCATTGGCAAGGACATGAACAGCATCATCACTAGCTGGAACAAGGGCGCGGAGAGGCTCTTCGGCTATGACTCGGGCGAGATGGTGGGGAAGTCCATCATGCGGCTCATTCCTGCCGACCGGGAGGGCGAGGAAAATCTCATCTTGGGGAGAATTGGGCGAGGCGAGAGGGTGGAGCATTTCGAGACGATGCGACAGACCAAGGACGGGCGGCAGATAGAGGTTTCAGTCACGGCATCCCCGATCAGGGACGGTGCCGGCAATGTCATCGGCGTCTCGAAGACGGCGCGCGACATCACCGAAGGAAAACGGGGGCAGGAGGCACTGCGACGAAGCGAGGAGCGGCTGCGGCTGGTGACCGACAACGCACGCGTGGGCCTGGTAATAGTGAACCGTGATCGGCGCTATACGTTCACCAACGCCACTTATGCTTTGATGCTTGAGTTGCCTGCGGCGGAAATCGTCGGCATGCGCGTAGCGGACGTGCTAGGTCCGGTTTTCGACGCGCAGATTCGGCCCCGCCTGGACAGAGCCTTTGCCGGGGAGTCCGTTGAATACGAACTGTGGCGGCCGGTGCCCGACGGGGATCACTGCTACATGGTGCGGTATGAGCCGACGAGGATGGGCGACTCGGTGTCCGCCGTTGTGGTTGTGCTGACGGATATCACAGGGCAGAAGCGCTCGGAGACCCGCCTGCGGGAACAGGTTGCTCTGCTTCATCTTGCGCACACCGCCATCATTGTCCGGGAGCCGGGCGACCGCGTGACATTCTGGAGTAACGGGGCGGCGCAACTCTACGGCTGGAGCGCCGAGGAAGCCCTCGGCAGGGTTACGCACGAGCTCTTGCAGACGCGGTTTCCAAAGCCCCTTCCAGACATCGAGCAGGAGCTGCTGGAAAAAGGCGAGTGGGAGGGTGAGTTGGTCCACGCGCACAAGGGTGGCGCGCGAATCACGGTGGACAGCCGCTGGGCACTGCAGCGCAATGATCGCCGAGAGGTAATCGGTACCCTCGAGATCAACAACGACATCACCGGACGCAAGTTTGCCGAAGAAAGGCTGCGCTTACACCAGGCGGTTCTGGAAGAGACCGGTCGGATTGCCAAGGTTGGTGGCTGGAGTTTCGAGGTGGCTACCGGGGAGGGCTATTGGACCGACGAGGTCGCACGGATACACGACCTGGACCCCGCCTCCCCGATCTCAAAGGAAATAGGCCTCAACTACTATCGGCCGGAATCCAGGAAGCTGATCGAGGCCGCGCTTCAGGAGGCGATGCAGCTCGGTATATCCTATGACCTTGAGCTTGAGATCACGAGTGCGCTGGGCATCCACAAGTGGGTCCGGACCATCGGACATCCCATCATGGAGGAGGGAAAGGTCGCGCGCCTGCACGGTTCGCTCCAGGACATCACGCCGCGCAAGCGGGCTGAGTTGCGGCTCAAGCTCCAACACGCGGTTTCGGTGGTCTTGGCGGAAGGTGCCTCATTGGACCAAACCAGCCAGAAAGTCACCGAGATGCTGGGAATGGGCTTGGGCTGGGAGCTTGGCGAGCTTTGGAGAGTGGACAGGAACGAAAAGGTGCTACGGCGCTCGCATGTTTGGCATCATCTATCGACGGAATTTCGAGACTTCGCCGCTGGGGGCGAGGCCTTGAAATTCGAGAAGGGTTCTGGGCTGCCTGGACGCGTGTGGGCCTCCGGGCGCGCCGAATGGAGCGAGGAAATTGCACTCGACCCGAGCTTCGTTCGCTCTCCAGCGGACAGGATGCTCGTATTCCACGGCTGGATTGGGTTTCCGATAGTCCTTCGGGGCGAGGTTTTGGGTGTATTCGGGTTCTTTAGCACAGAGGTGCAGCAGCCTGACGCTGATTTGCTTTCGACCCTGGGCACGATCGGAATTCAGCTCGGCCAGTTCATCGATAAGCAACAGCTAGCGGACCAATTTCGGCAGGCGCAGAAGATGGAGGCGATCGGAACGCTTGCAGGCGGAATCGCCCATGACTTCAACAACATCCTGACTGTTATCATGGGCTACACCGAACTGATGAAGATGATGGTGGCCGACGATCCTAAGCTTCTCGAATGCGTTGAAGCGGTCGGGCAGGCTGGCTCGCGCGCGACCAGTTTGGTGCGCCAGATCCTGACCTTCAGCCGTAATGAGGAGTCCAAGCGCGAGGTGCTGCAGCTCGGGCCGATAGTGAAGGAGGCAGTCAAATTCCTGAAGGTGTCGATCCCATCCTCGATAGAGGTTGTGGCCAATCTGGATGCCAAGACGCCGACGGTGCTGGCCGATTCAACCCAGATACATCAGGTCGTGATGAACCTGGGCACCAATGCGTGGCACGCGATGAGGGAGCGCCCAGGACGGCTTGAGGCAAATCTGGAGAACTTTGAGGTCGATGCCGACCTTGCGGGAACACAGCTTCAAGTGCGGCCCGGAAAGTACGTGAGGCTCTCGGTCAGCGACACGGGCAAGGGGATGGACCGGGACACGATGAGCCGCATATTTGAGCCATTCTTCACAACGAAGGGGCCAAGCGAGGGCACAGGGCTCGGATTGTCGGTGGTACACGGCATCATGCAGAGCCACGACGGCGCAATCACCGTGTACAGCCAGCCCGGCGAGGGGACGACATTTCACCTCTATTTCCCGGCCATTGGTGGCGAGGTCATGGAGCCCGAAGGGGCGGCGGCGATACCACTTGGTGCCGGCAAGCGAGTCCTGTTTGTAGACGATGAGGAGCCCATCGTCCGGCTTTCGGAAAAGATGCTGACAAGGCTCGGATACGTCGTCGAGACGAGCACCCGTGTGAAGGACGCCCTTGAGATTGTGCGCGCCAATCCGCATAGGTTCGATCTCGTCATCACGGATATGACGATGCCTTTCATGTCCGGCCTGGATTTTGCGCAGCTGCTGAAGCAGATTCGTCCGGACCTGCCGATCATCCTCACCACAGGCTATCCAGGAGGGCTCAAGATCGAGGAGATAAAGTCCATGGGAATCTTTGAGCTGCTGCCGAAGCCGCCGAGCCTGCGATCTCTCGGCATGGCCGCGCAACGCGCACTGGCCTGAAGGGGGAGAGGCTGAGTCATTCCGTGGGGCCCGAGGGAGGGCGCCGATCGGCTGTGCTAAACGAGTGCGATCGCCGCCTGGTCTTTCTGGCGGTCGTCCAGATAAACGCGGCTGTCACGCCACCGGAGTATCGGCGCCTCAAACCAACGATAGATCGCCGCGCTGGCCACCAGGCACGAAGCGACATAGGAGATTATGCCCACGGCGGTCCCATAGTGAAACTGCATATGGGACAGGACCGTGCTGCTCATCATCAGATTCACAAGATACAGGGAATAGGACCAGCGCGCCACCACCCGGACCGGCTCGCTTATCGCGCGCCCCCCGAGGCTTGTGCAAGTCGATGCCCATGGCAGCAGGAACGCGCACCCCAGGCTGATCACCAGCGGTAGGAAAGTCCTGGCGAGGCCCGAATGCTCGGGGTCGCCGAGACCCATGTAGAGGAGCGAACAGGTGAGGACGGCCACCCCGGCGCCGGCGGCCGCGATCCTCGCCCGCGCCCATGCGCCCGGAAACCGGCGCGATAGAGCCACGGCCGCCAGGCCGACCGCAATCGAGTCGGGGCGGTATATAACCACCTTGGTGATGCCGTTAGCCCAGTCCACCTGGGAAAGCGTCGACGCCCTCAGAATGACCGGCAGCGCGATCATCGCGGCCGCCAGAGTCCAGTACAGGCGCACGAACGGCACCTTGAGGAGGCGCAGTCCGAGGAAAAGGGCCAGCGGAGACAGGAGGTAGAACCATTCCTCGACCGAGAGTGACCACGACTCCGCGAAGAACCAGGTCCGCTTCGAGTCAAAGTTCTGCAGGAAGAAGGCATACCTTGGAAGCAGGGGGACGGGGCTTGGATATCCCCTCTGCCTCTGGAACACGTACCAGAACGCGAGGTTGATCCCGATGAACAGGAAATAGTTCGGCAGCGTGCGAAGCGCGCGGCGCAGCCAGAACCTGGCGGCGACCTTGTGGTCCCTCAGCGTCTCGCCAAGGTCGAGCAGGATTCCCCCGATCAGGAAACCGCTGAGCGCAAAGAAAAGCGTCACCCCGATCGTCCCCGTCTTGGTCCAGATCGCGGGCGAGCCGTAGCAAAGGTAGAAGAAGAGCGCCCCGTGCTGAAAGACGACCATCGCGATCGCGGCCGCCCTCAAGAGGTCGAGCCCGTAGATGTGCTTGTGCATAAGGAAACTCAAGTTCCCCGAATACCCATCGAAAGTACAGGTGTATAGGCGCCAATCGGCGGTATTCGCATATGGACTCTAGACTCTGATTATCCATCTGGTAATCTGATTCAAATGGAAACGACCCTCACCGCCTTTAGACGCGACTTCGCCAAGGCGCGACGAGCTGCGGATCGCGGCGATGTCGTTGAGATCAAATCTGGCAACAATATGGAATATGTCTTTGCGCGTCGTCCAAAGGAACCCGCGAACCCTTTCGCCGACTTGGAACACCTGTTTGGCGTCATAGCCATAGACGCACGAAAAGAGCCCTCCCGTGACCGAATCCGCCGCCGTCTTCGCAAGAACACTGCTACTTGATGCCGGTCCGCAGCGCGGCTGTCCGGATACGTGTCGTCCCGACGAGGTTCAGACGACGGGGAACTCGCCGTGGGCGTCGTCGTAGGCGGTCGCTGCGGCGGCCGCGTGCTCCTCGACGTGAACGCCGTCCTCGGGCATCGGGAATTCCCGAATGAAGTTCGAGTACTCGATCAGCTCGTAGCGCCCGTCCCAGTGCTCGACAACCGCGGTCAGCGACTCGATCCAGTCGCCCGAGTTGAGGTAGTGGATGTCGCCCAGCATCTTGTCCGCGGGCGTGTGGATGTGGCCGCACATGACGCCGACGCAGCCGCGGGCCTTGGCAAGCTCGGCGATGTGCTCCTCGAAGTTTGAGACGTGGCTCACAGCCGACTTGACGCGCGCCTTTATGGCCCGGCTTAGCGACCAGTACTCCAGCCCCCGCCAGGAGCGCCAGACATTGTAGGCCCGGTTTATCATCAGGAGCGCGTGGTATCCCCAGTCGCCCAGGTGGGCCAGGAACACGAAGTTCTTCGTCACCGTGTCGAAGACGTCGCCGTGGAGCACGAGGTAGCGGCCCTTGACGCCCTCGTGCAGGTACTCGTCGACCACGCGCAGGTTCTCGAACTCGAGCGGCAGGAACTTGGCCAGGATGTCGTCGTGGTTGCCCCGGAGGTAGACGATCTGCGTGTCGCGCTTCTCCAGCATCTTCAGGACGATCCGGATGAAGTGGGTGTGCGCCTTGGTCCACTGTCCGTTTCGCTTCAGCTGCCAGCCGTCGATGATGTCGCCGTTCAGGATGAGCTTCTCGCAGCGGACATGGCGCAGGAAGTGGTTCACCTCGGCGACCTTCGAGTCGACGGTCCCAAGGTGTATGTCGGAGAGGACGACGGTTCGGACGCGGAACTTCTTCATGGCAGCTGGAGCGCGAATCCCGCCGCGGCGCGGTCCTCCGCAGCGGCCACCGCGGTGCAGTCGGGGGGGACTATGACCCTCAGGCTCCTCGGCCGCACCACGACCTCGACGCAGGCGGCGGCCATGTGGGTCTCGCCGTCCGTGTGGATGAGGCCGGCCGCCGGCCTCTCGATGAGGAACCGGGCGCCCCTCATCCTGCGGACCCGGCTGCTGCGGTCGATGTTCCCGAGGAAAAGGCGCGCGCCGAGTATGCAGGCCGAGAGGAGGCCCACGGGGCGCACGGCCACGAGGTCGAGCACGCCGTCGTCGACGCGCGCGTGCGGGGCTATCTTGGCGTTGTTTCCGTACTGGTCGGAGTTGGCGACCGCGATCAGCAGCATGTCGATCGTCTCGCGGTGGGTGCCCGCGGAGACATGGCAGCGCTCGGTCCCGCGGCCGAAGAACGCCGCAAGGGCGGTGCGGGTGTAGGCGGGCAGGCCCCGGCGCACGAGCCGGTTGAAGCGTCGGGCCACGTCGGCGTCGAGGCCGAGCCCCATCGCGTTGACGAAGGGCAGCCCGTTGGCGATGCCGGTGTCCAGCTCGGCCACGCGCCCGGCCGCCCCGGAGGCGAGCTCGAGGGCGTCCGGGAGGTCCTTCGGAAGGCCGAGGTGGAGGGCGAGGCCGTTCCCGGAGCCGCAGGGCACGAGGCCCATGACCGCGTGCGTGTGGATGAGCGCCTGGGCCACCTCGTTGACGGTGCCGTCGCCGCCGATGGCGACAATCCGCCGGCATCCCGCGGCCACCGCGTCCCGCGCGATCTCGGTCGCATGCCCCGGGCCCTCGGTGCATACCAGGTCCGCATCGAGCGCCCTGGCGGACATGAAGCGCTTGAGCATCGGGAGAATGGGCCCGGTGCGGCGAGGCCTCCCGGACTTCGGGTTGAATATGAACCGCAGCTTCATCGCATCACGGCCGAGAGGCCCGCGTTCGGCTCACAGGCGCCCCGGTTCACATGCGCCAGGACGAGCGCCGCTATTGCCCGCGCGGCGTCGGGCCGCGCCATGGGCTCCAGGGCCGCGCGCCATGCGCGCCACCCGAGCGCGTCGCCCGAGAATGCGGACCTGAGAGTCGCGATGACGGCCGCCGGGGTCGTGGCGAGCGCGCCGGCGCCGTGGCGAAGGAGCAGCTCGCAGTTGCCCTCCTCCTGGCCGGGAACCACCTGGTTGACGACCATGGGGCATCGGGCGGCGATGGCCTCCTGGGTGGTCGCGCCGCCCGCCTTGCTCACGACGACATGGTGGGTCATGAGGAGGTTCGGTATCTGGTCAGTCCAGCCCAGGATGTCGGCGCGCCGCCGCCGCCGGGCCGCCTCCGCCTGGAGCGTCCTTCTCAGGGACTCGTCGCGGCCTACGGTGCACGTGACCTCCCAGTCGTCCTCGGCGAGCAGCAGCCTTGCCGTCTCCTCGGCGTTCTGGGTGCCCGAGTTGACGATGTAGAGCACGCGGGGCGCGCCGCCCCCGGGAAGCGGCGGGCGCCCCACGATGCCCTCGTTCCGGCTGAAGTACGGTGTCACCGGGAAGCCGGTCACGTGGAGGCGCGACGGGTCGACCCCGGCCAGCCGCATCACGTCCGCCGAGTCCTCGTTGGGCACGAACCATCCGTCGCAGCCGGGGCGCCACCAGATCGAGTTGATGCTGATCGAGTCGGTGACGATGTTGAACTGTGGCGTGCTGAAGCGCCCCTCGCGCGCCAGCTTCTGGAGGAGCGCGGCGTAGGCGGGGAAAGTGCTGCAGATGGCGACCGGGCGCTCGCGCTCGATGACCGCCTCGAGGGTGCGCGACTGAGCCCGGAGCATCCGCAGGCCGCTCGTCATGAAGCCGGGCCGGTCCATCCAGGCGTAGATGTGCCTCCAGAGCCTGGGTGTGCTGTTGATCGCGGTCAGGTACGCCCTGCGGACGAGCGAATTCAGCCTAGGGCAGGAGAGCGCGAACACGTCCACCACGACCGCGGTGCCGGGTGCTTCGTCGTTGAACGCGGTCGCGAGGGCGTGGGCGGCGGCGTTGTGGCCCTCCCCGTAGGCGGCGGTCAGTATGAGGATGCGCGGCTGCATCTTCAGGCGGGGACGGCGGCCGGGTCCGCCCGCATGCGGGCGACGCCCGCGATCTCCTCCAGGTCCGCCTCGAACCGGGCGATGACCTTCTCCCACGACTGGGCCTCGACCGCCGCCCGCGCCTCGGTGCGCAGGACGCCCCGGAGCGCCGGGTCGGTCGCGAGCCTGACCGCGGCCGCGACCAGGGCCTGGGGGTCCCCGTAGGGCGCGGCGAGCCCGCATTCCCCATCCCTCAGGAAGATCCGGGCGGCCGCGTAGTCGAACCCTGCCACGGCCAGCCCGCTGGCCATCGCCTCGGTGAGGACGTTGCCGAAGGTCTCGGTCTGGCTCGCATGGACGTAGATGTCCGCCGAGGCGTAGTACCTGCCGATCTCGTCCCGGGAGAAGAATCCCGCGAAGACGCAGTCGGGGTGCGCCTTCATGAGGGCTCGCTTGAGCGGCCCCTCGCCGGCGAGGACGAAGCGGCACGCGGGGTTGGCCCTCCTCATCGCGTCGTACGCGCGGAAGAGCAGGGGATAGTTCTTCTCGGCCGCCATGCGCCCCACATGGATGACGACAGGGTCGTCGGGCCCCGCGTTCCATTTGCGGCGAAGGGACGGCGACCTGCGCTCGGGCCGGAACTGCCGCGTGTCGACCCCCCGTGACAGCACGGCGACGTTGCGGAACCCCATGATGGAAAGCTCGCCGCAAAGGTCGGCGGTGGGCACGAAGGTCCGGAGCGTCAGGTTGTGCACGTAGCGCAGCCAGCCCAGCGCGACGTCGCGCAGGAGCGAGATCCTGTAGTGCCGGGCGTAGGCGTGGAAATTCGTGTGGAAGCTGGAGGTGACCGGGATTCCCAGCGCCGAGGCGGCCTTGATGGCGGAGAGGCCGAGCGGTCCCTCGGTGGCGACGTGCACGAGGTCCGGCCTGTCGGCCGACCAGGCGCGCCTGAGGCTCGCCCCTGCCGGCAGGCCCATGCGAAGGAGGGGGTAGCCGGGGATGGGCAGGCCGGGCATGGGCACCTCGACATAGTCCGGGATGGCCGACTTTTCCGGAAGGTCCCGCCGCCAGGGCCGGTAAACTGCAACTGAATGGCCGCGCCGGCCGAGCTCGCTTGCGATCACGCCAAACGTCATCGCAACCCCGTTGATTTCCGGGGGGAATGTCTCAGTTACAATCGCGAGTTTCACGGGATGCGTGGTTTACGCATCCCATTGTGCACTAAGAGCGTGCCAATTGTGTGTCGGGAAGGTTACGATTTCGACACTTCCCCGGGCGGGCGCACCGGGGCGGGGGTGTCGGCAGGAGCGGCTGCGGGGGGCGGGGCGGCCGGGGGTGGATGGGCGGGCGGCGCGGGCTGTGCCGCCTTGGCCCTCCCCAGCGCCTTCGCCTCGTAGAGGCGGATCACATGCTTTCGCTGGTCCAGGCTGATGATCTCGGCGTACCTGCCCCAGCTGAGCAGCGTGCGGAAGAGCGGCTTCTGCTTCTCGTGCGGCAGGGCGGCCTGGAGCTCGCGGGCGAGCTCCTCGCTCGGCAGCGACTGGTTCTCCTGCACCTTGATCAGGCGCACGAGGAGCTCGAAGATCTTCAGCTTCATCAGCTGCTCGCGGACGATGCGCTTCTGGTCCGCCGTCGACGCGTTGGTCAGCTCCCTGCCGAGCTGCGTGACCTGGACGTCGTGGCCCGGGGTCTGGACGAAGGCCAGGAGCTCGGCCGCCTTGACGATGCTGACCACGGCGCCGAACTCCTTGCCGAACCTCTCGGCGAGGTCGAAGAGGTCCTGCGGCTCGTCGCCGAGGAGCGACATGAGGCCCAGCACCTCGGCCGCGTTGACGTAGGGCAGCGAGACCGGGGCTATCCTGCGCCGGTTGTCCGGCATCTGGGTCGTCACGACCTTGTTCGCGTCGGCGGGCACCGTGTCCGGGAGGCTCGTGTGGGTGAGGATCCCGTGCAGCTGCTCGACGATCTTCTTGAAGTCCGGGTGGTCCGTGTCGCGGGGGTAGGGCAGGGCGACGGGGACGATGACGTCGATCCTGCCCGGGTTGGCTGCCATGAGGACGATCCGCGTCGCGAAGTACACCGCCTCGACGATGTTGTGCGTCACCATGACCATCGTGCGCAGCGGGTGGTTGGGATCGGCGAGCAGCCGGCCGATCTCGTTTCGCAGGGTCTCGGCCGTCAGGACGTCGAGGGCGCTGAACGGCTCGTCCATCGCGAGCACCTCGGGGTCGGCTATGAGCGCCCGGGCTATGCCGACCCGCTGCTTCATGCCGCCGGAAAGCTCGCGGGGGTAGGCGTACTCGTAGGCGCCGAGGCCCACCGTCTGGAGGACCTTCTCCAGCCGGGACTGCTGCTCCTCCTCGGGGAGGTGCCCGACCGGCAGGAGGACGTTGCCCCTCACGGTCAGCCAGGGAAACAGCGCGAAGTTCTGGAAGACCATCGAGACGCCCGGCGACACTCCGACGAGGAGCTTGCCCTTGTAGAAGACCTCGCCGCGCGTGGGCGTGATGAGCCCGGCCATGATGCGCTCGAGCGTCGACTTCCCGCAGCCGGAAGGCCCCAGGAGCACCACGGTCTCGTGCTCCGAGACGCTCAGGTTGATGTCGCTCAGGACCAGGTCGTTCTCGGTCTTGCTGACGAAGTACTCGTGGCTGACGTGCCTGAGCTCTATGAGGGGCTGCCGTTTTTCGTTTTCCATGGCGTCGGGATGGCTCAGGTCATGAATCGGCACCGGTCGTTCGCGAGGTTCTGGAGCCGCTTCCAGAGTGAGCGGTTGATGCCGACAACGACGACTGACATTATCAGGACGGCCGCCGTGAGCCTGGAGAAGTTGTTGTCGTCGGAGGCCTTGCCTATGTAGGCGCCGAGGCCGGTCGCGTTGTACACCTTGTTGCCCGCCTGGACCGCGTACTCGGCGACGATGGTCGCGTTCCAGGCGCCACCGGCGGCCGTGATCCAGCCCGTGACGAGGCCGGGCAGGACAGCGGGCAGGAGGAACTTTGACCAGCGCTGCCAGCCGGAGAGGTGGAGGAGCTCGGCGCAGCTGATGATGTCGTTCGGGATCGCCGCCGCCGAGGCGGCGACGTTGAACAGGATGTACCACTGCGTGCCGAAGAGAATCAGGAGCACCGCGCCCCACTGCAGGGTCCCATGGACGAAGAGCACGATGGCGAAAAGCCAGGGGTAGAGCATCGGGGCGGGGAAGGAGGCGACGAACTGGATGAAGGGCTGGAGCCTACCGGACAACTTTGGATTGAGGCCGATCCAGACCCCGAGGGGGACGGTCCACAGGGTGCCGATCAGCACGGCCGCGAGGACGCGGACAAAGCTTATTCCGGTGTCGCGCAGGATCTCGGCCCAGTCGGACGCGCCCACCGGCCTGAGCAGGAGGACGAGCCGGGACGCCCCCCAGACGAGCAGGGCCACGACGGCCCACACCAGCACGAGGTAGATGGCCCTCCCCAAGTGGCTCTTCCTGGGCGCGGGCGCCCCCGGCTCCACGAGGGAGGTGGCCTCCGTCGGGGGCGCGGGCGGCCCGACGATCCACATCTTGCAGGCGTGCCAGCCGGCTGTCATCGCCTGCACCGTGCTGGACCTCGCGAGCCAGAGCTGGAGCCCGTTCTTTGGCGAGCGGCTCCCGCCGAAATCGTCCAGCTTGAACTTGCGCGACCAGACGACGAGCGGCCACCAGATCAGCCGGTCGACGATCAGGATGACGATCCCCATCGCGACGATCGCGAGGACCTGCGCCTTGATGTCGCCCTTGTCCATCGCCTCCTTGAAATACGAGCCGAGGCCCGGGACGCGGAAGGACACGCCGTTTATGGGGGGGGGCGCCTCCGAGAGGCTGAGGAAGAACCAGCCGCCGGCCATCGAGACCATGCTGTTGTAGAGGAGCCCCTGCGCGCCGAAGGGCATCTCCACGCGCCAGAACCGCTGCCACCAGTTGAAGTTGTACAGTTTGGCCAGCATCCGGAAGTCCCCCGGGATACCGCGCAGGGAGTCGTAGTAGCTGAACACCATGTTCCACACCTGGCCCGTGAAGATCGTCAGGATGCAGGCGAGCTCGAGACCGGTGTTGCTGTGCGGAAACACCGCCACGAGGGCGAGGAAGAAGGGCGGCATGAACGCCAGGACCGGTATGCTCTGGAGGATGTCGAGCGCGGGGACGATGTACTTGTGGGCCCGCAGGTCGTAGAAGGCCCATGAGGCGACCAGGAGCGTGAAGACAAGGGAGACGAAGTAGGCTATCCAGCCCCGGACGAAGGAGAACATCGCGTACTTGGGGAGGGCGGACAGGGACAGGTCTATGGGGATCTCGTCCTTCAGGGGGTGGCGCCATTCCTGGGTGATCTGCGCCAACCCGAAGAAAAGGGCGACGAACCCCCCCAGGACGAGGGCGTCGATAAGGATATTCGGCTTCTCCCGCACGGTGGCTGTTGGGCGCAGGTTCGTCATGACTGGGGTTGCAACGCCAACCCCGACCAAGGGGGGTGCGCAAGCCGCAAACGGCTCCGCCTGCAATATTTAACGCAACGAAATTTCTGTTGCGCGGACCACGGGCGGCTCTACGTTCGACCTTTTAGGTAAATGCAAACCCACGGTCCGAAACGGGTCTACACACCTCATTCGCTGGAGTACTGGTTTGACATGCTCGCGGACGACTGGTCCGAGACCTTTTCGTCGAGCCAGCTGGACGAGGGCCGCAGAATCTACCGCAACGGGGAGGTGAGGGAGCTCGAGCTCACGGACAGGGACGCCATCATCCACAGGCGCATAGAGAAGAAGGACGAGTACGCCGTGATCGAGTGGAACGCCGGCGTCCTCTCGGTCCGGTCCTCCACGACGGACCGGGAAATCGCGCATGCCCTTGCCGTTGCGGGGCTTCACGAGATCGAGGAGCTCGTGGCGGACGAGATCTCGCCGCTCCCGGCCGAAAACGACCGCGCCGAGGTCCAGGTGTCGAACGGCGGCGAGCATGGCGGCAACGGCAAGGCCGCCCCGCCCGCCAACGGTGGCGCTCGCCCGGCGCCCGTCTCCCGCCTCAACGGGCCCTCCAGGCCGCTCATTCTCGTCTTCAAGATCAGGTCCTCCGGGCTGGCCTTCCAGGCCTACTGGGTCCAGGCGGACAGGAAGTCGCGGCTTCCCGCGCTCGGGCCCGACGCCCACACAGCGTCCAACGGAAACGGGAACGGAAACGGGAACGGCCACGTGTCGTCGGGCGAGCGCGCGAAGCTGATCGGCCTGGCCGCCTACGCCCGGAAGGCGCACTTCCAGTACAACCAGGACACCGGGGCCTACCTGATGGAGTCCCTGGTCGAGATCCCGAACTTCCTCAAGGTGACGCTCCCGCTCTGGAAGCGCGTGTTCTCGGTCGAGCTGGACGACAAGGCGGCGAACCTCCTCAAGGGCACCCGGAGCGTGGAGATAGAGGCCGTGGCCGAGCGCGCGCCCGGCGACGCCGGCCTCAACCTCCGCTGGATCTTCCGGGCGGGGGAGCGGATGCTGACGGACGGCGAGGTGTCTGCGCTCCTGAAGCGCGGGGGCCAGCCCGTCATCCTGCCGAACCTCGGCATCGTCGCCCTTTCCGCGGAGAAGTGGGAGTCCTACAGCTCCTGGCGCAGGAACATCGAGGAGACGCAGGAGGGCGGGGCGGCCCTCCTCCAGTACCTCGTGTTCTCCCTTTTCAACGACGCGCGCCTCAAGCTCACGCTTTCGCCCGAGATGGAGGCCTGGCGCCAGAGGGTCCTCGCCTCGCCGGACTCCCCGCCTGAGACGGCCGCCATCCTGCGCCCCTACCAGAGGCGCGGCGTCGAGTGGATGCACCACCTGTGCGAGGTGGACTGCCACGGGCTCCTCGCGGACGAGATGGGCCTCGGCAAGACGCTCCAGGTCCTCTCCCTCCTCGCCGCCCGGCCCTCCGCGGAGCGTCCGAGCCTCGTCGTGTGCCCCGCGAGCGTCGTGCCCGTCTGGCGGGAGGAGATCACCAAGTTCTTCCCCGCGATGGCGGTCGACGTCCTGAAGACGGGCAACGACTTCACGACGCGCAGGGACTCGGTGATATGGCTCTGCAGCTACACGCAGCTCAGGAAGCACCGCGCGCTCCTGGACAACGTCGACTTCGGCTACGCGGTCCTCGACGAGGGCCAGTTCATCAAGAACCCGGATGCGAAGGTTACGCAGACATGCTTCGCCATCCGCGCGAGGCACCGGATCGTGCTCACGGGGACCCCCCTCGAGAACCGCCAGCTCGACCTCTGGAGCATCTTCCGGTTCCTGCTCCCGGGCCTGCTGGGCTCGCGCTCGTCCTTCGAGGCCTCGCTGAACGCGGACCGCGAGGGGACGCTCGCTAGGCTGCGGGCCCAGCTTGCGCCGTTCATCCTGCGCAGGACGAAGAAGGAGGTCGCGCAGGAGCTTCCCCCGAAGGTCGAGATGGACCTCATCTGCCCGCTGACGGAAGTGCAGCGCGCCGAGTACGCCCGGATCTGCACAGAGGGGCTCGAGCGCCTTGGCGACGACGTCGGCTCGGCGATGCGGGAGAAGTCCTTCGGCTTCCTCGCCCTCCTGACGAGGCTGCGGCAGACCTGCTGCGACCCCGACATGCTGCCCTGGCTGAAGGCGCCGCTCTCGGACTCGGGCAAGATCAACCTGCTCGTCGAGAAGCTCGCCGAGATCGTAGGCAGCGGGCACAAGGTCGTCATCTTCTCGCAGTTCGTCATGCTGCTCGACCGCGTGCGCGCGGCGCTCATCCAGAACTTCCCCGACCTTCCCAGGTACGAGCTGACCGGGATGACGCTCGACCGGCTGAAGCCCGTCCAGGCGTTCCAGGGTGCGCCCGGCGCCGCGGCCATGCTCGTGTCGCTGAAGGCGGCGGGCACGGGCATCACCCTCCACGCGGCCGACTATGTCTTCCTGCTCGATCCCTGGTGGAATCCCGCCGTGGAGGCCCAGGCCGTCGACCGGGTCCACCGGATAGGCCAGACCAACACGGTCTTCGTCTACCGCATGGTGACCGCGGGCACGGTCGAGGAGCGGATCCAGGCCCTCAAGGCCTCGAAGAAGGACCTCTTCGACCGCCTTGTCGGCGGCCTCGGGGGCGACTTCGACCTGAGCCAGCACTTCTCATCGATGAAGAGCCTTGTCCAGCTCACCGCGCTTCCCGAGCAGGAGGTTCCGGAGCGGTGGTCCGACGGCGCCGGCCCGAACGTGGTCGTGGGCGCGGGCCAGGCGCCTGTCCTCCCGCCTGAGGACCGCGAATAGCCCGCAGGGCAGGGCCAGCATCCCCGCCGCCAGGACCGGCCCGGGCAGGGGAGCGCTCCCGAGGACGACCGAGGCAAGCGTGAATCCGCCGGCCACGAGGCCCGCGCGGATCGCCCCGGCCCTGAGGGCCCGGAGGTTCATGCGACCGCAGCCTCGCGGCGCCTGCGCCGCGGCGCCCCAGGCCCCGGTTGAGCGGGGGGCGCCTCGTCCGCGGGGGCCTGCCCCCGGTCCCCGCCGTCGTCGGGGCGCTTGATCCTGAGGAACTGGACGTTCTCGGCGACGACCTTCATCCGGGATCGCTTCGCCCCGGTCTGCTTGTCCTGCCACTGGTCGACGTCCATGCGGCCCTCGACGAGGACCATCGAGCCCTGGGTGAGAAAATGGGCGCAGGCCTCGCCGGTCGGCCCCCAAACCTCGATGTCGTTTATGTAGGTGGTGTGGGTCGTCTTCTCGCCGGTCTCGCCTCGCGAGTCGCGGTTTATGGCGACGTTCAGGATGCAGAGCGCCTGCCTGTCGCCGGACGGCTGGAAGCGCAGCTCCGGCGCCTTCGTCAGGTTCCCGACGAATGAGTATCTGTTGAGGTAGGGCATAACGGCCCGTTTGTGGCCCAAATTTTAGACATGTCAAATATAGATTGTTAAAAGGCTACTCCTGGGGCCCCGTCCGCGCGGGCGCCTCCGCGGCGGGCCTGGCGGCGGCGCGGGCCGCCTCCAGCTCCTGCACCCTTGCTTGCGCGGCAGCGAGCAGGTCGGCCAGCTTCCTGGACTGGGCCTGGAGCTCCATGGCCTGCTCCGAGAGTTCCCTGCTGCGGCGCATCACGGCCTCGAGGGCGTTGTCCATCCTTGCCGAGCCCTCCCGGTTGGCCGCGACCTCGGCCGCGAGCTCCTGGGGAAGAAGGCCGGGCTGGTAGGCGAGCTCCCCGCGCGCGATCTCGCCCGTCACGATCCGCATCGAGGCGGGCGCCGCCTCGAGCGCCTGTTCGTCCGCCTCGCGGACGAGCGCGAGGTGGCCGTCGAGGAGCACGAGCCTGTAGGATGCGGGCAGGACGATGCGTTCGGGCAGCCGGATCGGCGCGTCGCCGGCACTGGCGCTGGCCACGGCGGCCCTCGCGCCCGGGTCCGGCGCAGCCGCGTGGGTACGGCCGGGCGACGAGCACGCGCAGGCAAGCAGCAGACCGGCGGCCGGAATCGAGGCGAGCGGCCTCATCTCTCGGGGCGCCCCGCGTCCGGGAGCCTGAGCCCCACCCGGGCCGCCCGCGGGTCGATGGTCTGCTCGACAAAAAGGTAGAACTCCTTGCCCGCGGGGACGCGCACGTAGACCCCGCGCTTCGATATTTCCTCGCGGATCCGGCCCGCGACCTCGTTCATCACCTCGACCGCGCCCGAGCCCGCGGAGCCGGCGAACGCGTTGCCGAGCGTCGGGGCGACCTGGGTGGCGCCGAGGACACCGGCCACCCCCGCGGCCGGCTGCTGGCGCTCGGCGACAGCCGCCGCGCCCTGGGCCAGTCCGCTGATCGCGGCCGCCGCGAAC